>SKEY01000128.1_pt1 | contig 130298 bp, 128 predicted proteins | sample 4843871 | NCBI WGS metagenome assembly SKEY01 (sample SAMN11008797, study PRJNA524170) | human gut metagenome | biome: Human fecal sample; material: Feces; isolation source: fecal sample from pouch patient p36 | host: Homo sapiens | place: Israel: Tel-Aviv | collected 2016-12-04
GCCCTGAGGAATCCACCCGGCTCCGCCCACCCCTCCTGGGACAAGGCCCGCCCTGGCCCGCTCCGCAGACTGGGGATTCCGGGCGCGATGTGTGTCAAACACGCATCCGGAAAGAAAAATTGGATTTCCGGCGCTGATGGTTTCTTGATGGCGGCAGGTGCTGTGTGCTTTTGGGGCGGGCCTGGCCGGTGACGGGTCAAGAGATAGGTAAGCCTGATTTTTGTATGGACTTTGGCTTTGGCGTTCTTTGAGTTCTGGCTAGGTTAAGCTGGTCAGGTTTAAGCTGGTCAGATTTAAGCTGGTTCAGGTTAAATCAGATAAGGTTTTATCAGATAAGGTTCAGATGCTGTCATCCAACCAGGCCTGTCCTGGGGCTAGGTCTTTTGTGAAGATCCTTCCTTTGTCGCGGTCGTATTTGGCCTGATGGTATTTGAAGAGCATCTTGCCGTCCGGCATTGGACCCAGTATTTCGATTTTTCCTGTTACATGGGACATGGCGTAGCGGATGCATTTGCCCTGGCCGTTTTGCAGGTGCTTGGCGGCTTCTACGATTTCGTAGCCTTGCTTCAGGGGGAGCTGGAACTGGTTTTTGACTCCGGATACGGGGCGGCACTGGAAGATGTAATAGGGAATCACGCCGCAGCGTGTCAGGTCTTTTAACAGAAGCCCCAGGGTCTGGCTGTTGTCGTTTACTCCCTTTAGCAGGACGGTCTGGTTTTTGACAACGATTCCTGAGTCCAGCAGGGCCTTTATGGCTTTTCTGGCTTCATGGGTTATTTCATTTGGATGGTTAAACTGGGTAACCACATAGATCTGCTTTTTCTGTGTATAGGTTTTGAGAAGAGCCAGAAGTTCAGGGTCATCATAGATTCTCATGGGAAGGACCACAGGGGTGCGGGTGCCGAACCGTATCAGGTCCAGGTGGGGGATGGAACTGAATTGTTCCAGATACCGTCTGATGACCTGATTGCTGTTTAGGAATGCATCGCCGCCGGATATGAGGATGTTGCTGATTTCGCTGTGCTGGCTTACATAGGAAGCCATTTCCTCTATGTTGTCAGCGGTTTCATCATCGGAGATGCCTACCAGACGTTTCCGGAAACAATGCCTGCAGTACATGGCGCAGCGGTGGGTGGAAAGTATGAGCGCTGTCTGGCTGTATTTGTGCTGTAAGCCGGATATGACCGTGTTGTCTGCTTCCCCGCTGGTATCAAAGTCCCCGCTTAAGTCTGTTTCCTCAATGGATGGTATGCACATCCGGAACACCGGGTCTGTAAATGGGTTGTCCCAGTTGATTAGGGACAGGTAGTACCGCGTGACCGTCATGGGGAACTGGCTGAGTATCCTGTCAAGATGTTCTACCTGGGAATCCGTCAGGTCCATGTACTCCCTCAGTTCACTGGCTTTTGTAATATTGGTTCTCACTTCTTCTTTCCAATTCATGTAATCATCCCCTTCATTATTTAGTTCACATAAAATTATAACAGACGGAGAAACATCGTCCTATGAATAAAATATAAAGAAAGTATAAACTTTTATAAAAAAGTATAAAGTGATTTGGATTTCATTTCCATTCATGGAAATGGAAAGCGCCACACACAGCCTGGATGGCTGCATGTGGCGCTTAAAAAGGGGATATATAGCTTTACAGCAGGACAATACCGTTCCCGGCACCAATCCGGTCTGCTCCGGCTTCCACCAGTTCTTTTGCAAATTCCGGTGTGCGGATGCCGCCGCTGGCCTTTACCTGGAGTCTGTCGCCTACTGTCCTGCGCATGAGTCTTATGTCCTCGAGGGTGGCTCCTCCAGTGGAAAATCCGGTGGAGGTCTTTACAAAGGCAGCGCCTGCTTCTTCGGACAGCTGGCAGGCCTTTACCTTCTCCTCGTCTGTCAGAAGGCATGTCTCTATGATTACTTTTACGATGGCGGGCTTGGACGCCTCAACCACTGCCTTGATGTCATCCCTTACAAAATCCCAGTTCTTATCTTTGACAGCGCCGATATTGATGACCATGTCGACTTCGTGGGCGCCGGCCTTCACGGATTGCGCGGCCTCGTATGCCTTGGCCGTGGTGAGCATGGCTCCCAGGGGGAAACCTACCACACAGCAGGTCTTGACATCGGAACCCTTTAACAGGGACGATACCAAGGGAACATGACAGCTGTTGACGCATACGGAGGCAAAGCCGTGTTCCCGGGCTTCCCCGCAGTAGCGTGTGATGGTTTCGGTCGTGGCGTCAGCCTTCAGCATGGTGTGGTCAATCATTTTTGCAATTTCCATTATTTTCTCTCCTTTTTTTACAGCAGAGCCGATTTTTGATATTAAAAGCATAGCACAAACCATAAATATTTTCAAGTGAAATCGGTTACACGAATTATGAAATGAAAAGCAGTAAAATATGATGTGATAATTGCACAAAATAGTGTAAATAATTTTGAAAAATGATGTAATTTGCACAATAAAAATATAAATTAATGTTGACAAGGGGGAAAAAATATGCTATTTTAAAATTGTAATGATGAAAGCGGTTTCAAGAAAGATTGGATGTATGGGAAGAGTGTATGAACATATATGATATTGCCAAAGAGGCAGGCGTTTCCCCGGCCACCGTTTCCAGGGTCCTGAACAACCACAGGAACGTGAAGGAGGAGACAAGGAACAAGATATTGGAAGTCATCAAGGGTAAGAATTATTCCCCCAACATGGTGGCGCGCAACCTGAGCGTGGGTATATCCAGGAACATCGCGTTTATGGTCCCGGATATTGAGAACCCGTTTTTCAGCAAGATCCTTCATGGGATATCCGACAAGGCCATGGATAATGATTACAACGTGTTCATGTTCGGTACGGCGGAGAATACGCAGCGGGAACACAAGATACTGGATTCCCTGAAGATTGAGATGATTAAGGGCCTGATCATAATCCCTGTGTCGGAGTGCGACCAGGAGACTGCTTTAAGGCTGGAAGAGTTTGAGGCCCAGGGGGTTCCGGTGGTGCTCATTGACCGGGATATCAGGAATGGAAGGTTTGACGGGGTGTTTTCCGAGGACGCGGAGGGCGCTGCCGGGGCAGTGGAGTGCCTGATACAGGAAGGCCACAGGAAGATAGCCATCATCACAGGCCCAAGCACCTCCAGGCCGGGCCATGAGCGCCTGAAGGGATATAAGAAAGCGCTGGAGAATCACGGGATACCTGTCAACAAGGATTACATCATATGCGGCAACTTCATGGAAGAGGATTCTTACAAGGCCATGATGAAGCTTCTGGACATGGATGACCCGCCCACGGCGGTATTTTCATCGAATAACATGACAACCCTGGGATGCTTAAGATGCCTGAAGGAACGCCGCCTTAAGCTGGGCAGGGACATATCGGTGGTGGGATTTGACGACATCAAGGAACTGGAATACACGGACACACATCTGACTGCCGTTACAAGACCCGTCTATGAGATGGGATGCGAGGCCATGAGGATTCTGGAGAGAAGGTTCCAGGACGGAGAGGAGATGATGGGGGAAAAGCTGATCATACAGAGGAATCTGGTAAAGACGGGCCTGATTAAGCGCGGCTCAGAAAAACATAAAGAATTTCAGGAGGAGAAACAGGATGAGTAAGGTTGCTGTATTTGGCAGTTTTGTAGTTGACCTGATGGCGAGAAGCCCGCACCTTCCGGTACCGGGGGAGACGGTGAAGGGTTCCATGTTCAAGATGGGGCCAGGGGGAAAGGGATTTAACCAGTGCGTTGCCGCACACAAGGCAGGGGCAGATGTGATCATGATGACAAAGCTTGGAAGGGACAGCTTTGCCAATGTTGCACTTGATACCATGACAGAACTGGGGATGGACAAGGACCACATCTTTTTCTCAGATGACAAGGAGACAGGAATTGCCCTGATCCTGGTGGACGAGAACACCAGCCAGAATGAGATCATCATTGTACCGGGCGCCTGCAATACCATTACCAGGGAGGAGATTGACAGTATTGAATCCATTATTAAGGAATCCGAGTATGTCCTCCTTCAATTGGAAGTGAACCAGGATGCCAATGAGATGGTGGTGGACATGGCGGCCCGCTATGGATGTAAGGTGATTGTGAACACGGCGCCGTATTCCGCCATAACGGATGAGTTCCTGTCCAAGGTTTACATGGTGACGCCCAACGAGGTGGAGGCAGAGGAACTGACCGGTATCCCGGTATCGGACCTGGAGTCCGCCAGGAAGGCGGCAGGGTTCTTCTATGACAAGGGTGTGAAGAAGGTCATCATAACCCTTGGATCAAGGGGGGTATTTGTTTCATCGGACGGCAGGGAAGAGATTGTGCCCGCATTTAAGGTGGATGCCGTTGATACTACCGGGGCAGGGGACGCCTTTAACGGAGGCCTCCTGGCAGCCCTTGCGGAGGGGAAGGGTATATGGGAAGCAGTGCGGTTTGCTAATGGACTTGCTGCGTTGTCGGTCCAGAAGCTGGGGACCACCCCGTCCATGCCGGTGCGTGAGGACATAGATGCATTTTTAGAGAGAAACTAAGCGCCTGGGGAACAGACGCTGAGTGACAGAATGAGGAGGAAATGAATATGTTAAAAGGTATACCTACAAGAATCAGTTCAGACCTGTTAAAAGCCCTGGCCGACATGGGCCATGGGGATTTACTCATCATCGCGGATGATTTTTATCCGCCCATCACCAAGACCCCGGGCGGGGTCAGCATACAGGCCAAGGGCAACAGCGCCGCGGATATGATTGAGGACATCTTAAAGCTGATGCCTCTGGATGTGGATTACTGCGAATATCCGGTGGAATACATGATTCCTGACAAGGACTCCGGCATTTCCATGGACAGGCCAAAGGTGTGGGACGATGCAATTGATGCAGTGGTTAAGAACGGGTATGCGCCGAAGATTGTGGGGGAGATTGAGCGCAGTAAGTTTTATGAGAAGGCCGGCCGGGCTTATGTGACCGTGTGCACCAGCGAACGCCAGCCTTACGGATGCTTTATCTTACAGAAGGGTGTCATGTAATGTAACCAATGATTGTTGGGGAACAATCGTTTATTTAGAGAAGGAGGATTAACTTATGAAGAAAGGTTTAGCAAAGAAAGCAACATCAGTCCTGCTGGCATCAGCCATGGTATTATCGCTGGCTGCATGCGGAGGCAAGAAGGCGGACGCACCGGCATCCACCGCTGCACCGGCTGCCCAGGACACCAAGGCAGAGGCTAAGGCGGAAGATACCAAGGCCCCGGAATCAGCAGAAGGCAAGACCTACAGCATCATCTACCTGACGCCGTCCACCGCGTCCCAGTTCTGGACCTATGTGGGCATTGGGATTGAGAACGCCATGAAGGACATGGAGGAGAAGGAAGGGGTTAAGATTGAATTCTCCACCGTGGGACCGGCTGAGGAAAGCCAGACAGAGGACTATGTAACTGCATTTGAACAGTGTATTGCCAAGAAACCGGACGCAATCGTCACAGCCACCCTTGCAATCGACGCAACGGTCCCGAAGGCAAAGGAAGCAACCCAGAACGGGATCGTGCTGAACTTTGTCAACTGCGGCCTTGGGGTTGGGGACGACGGCGCCCATGAGGAGGATTACAACCAGTTCTATTACTGCTCCAATGACACCATCGGCGAGATGGCTGCCCAGGCCTTCCTGGATGCAATGGATGCCAAGGGGATGGACAAGACCAAGGGAACCATCGGCATCAACATGAACGTTGAGAACGAGGCGTTGAACCACCGTATCCAGAGCTTCCGCGACTACATGGCAGCCAATGCCCCCGAACTTACCCTGACCGATACATATTACAACGGCAACGTGGTGGAGACATCACAGGCCAATGCTGAGAATATCATTTCCACCTTTGGTTCTGAACTGATCGGTATGTATTCCGGCAACAACATTACAGGCGACGGCGTGTGCCTGGCAGTACAGGCAGCCGGAATCGGCGACAAGATTGTTTCCGTTGCAGTTGACTCAGATGATACTGAGATTGCTGCTCTTGGAAATGGTTCCCTGGATGCAATCATTGTCCAGGATGCCTACGCACAGGGCTACAAGTGCATGGAGAATGCCATTCAGACGTTAATTAACGGGTCAAATCCAGAGTCCGCCAAACAGGTGAACTGTCCTCCTGTTGTCATCACAAGTGCCAACATGAATGATAAGGATATGCAGGATCTCCTTGATCCGACACGTCTCAAAAAGTAATCCATGGGTTTCAGTTACTGTTAAAAGGAGGCTGTTTTAGGACTGCCTCCTTTTTATAAAAGGGGATAAGTCAATGCAGGATACGATTTTAAAGATTGAACATATCAGTAAGTTTTATCCCGGCGTGACGGCACTGAATGATGTCAGCTTCGAGATAAAAAAAGGCGAGGTCCGTGCACTGGTAGGCGAGAACGGAGCCGGAAAGTCCACCCTGATTAAATGTATCATGGGGGTGGAGAAGCCGGACGAGGGCCAGATTTCCATGCACTACAACGACCAGTGGATTGTGAATACAAATGCTCTGGAAGCCCAGAGCCATGGCGTTTACGCCAATTACCAGCATGTCAATATCGCGCCTGACCTGAGCATTGCCGAGAACTATTACCTGGGCCGGCAGCCCCGCACAAAGCTGGGGGCTGTTGACTGGAGGAAAATGGCGGATGACAGCAAGAAGATTATTGACAAATTTGAGATGAACGTGGACCCCAGGGACAAGATCAGGAAGCTGCCCATTGCCATGCAGGCCATGGTGACCATCAGCAAGATTTCTGTCAATGACGACATACGGATTGTAATCTTTGACGAGCCCACGGCATTGCTTGAGAATGAAAAAGTGGAGGTGCTGTTCCGCTTCATCAAGGAGTTAAAGGAAAATGGCGTCAGTATCATTTATATTTCCCACCGTTTGGAGGAAATCATGGATATCTGCGACAGCGTGACCGTGCTCAAGGATGGCACCTATGTGGATACAAAACCAATCGGCCAGGTCACCAAGGATTCCCTCATACGGATGATGGTCGGACGGGAAATGTCCGATATCTATAATATCAAACGCCAGGAGCCGGGGGAGGAAGTCCTGAGGGTGGAGGATTTCAGCGACAGCAGCCATTTTAAGGACATTAATTTTACCGTGCATAAAGGCGAGATACTGGGCTTTGTGGGCCTGGTGGGAGCCGGGCGCAGTGAGATCATGCGGGCGCTTTGCGGCGTGGAACGCAGGCTTACCGGCAATGTGTACGTCAAGGGACAGAAGGTGATTATCAAGAATCCCAGCGACGCCATGCAGCATGGGATCTGCTTTTTGACCGAGGACAGGCGCGCGGACGGACTGGCCCTCCAGCTGCCGATTAAGACGAACATCAACATGAACTCTTACGATATGATCAGCAGCCGGGGAATCATTTCCCTTAAAAAGGAGCAGGAGAGGGCGGAGGATTTCTCCAAACGTGTCAATGTAAAGACGCCCAATGTCATGCAGCTGGTGGGCAACCTTTCCGGCGGCAACCAGCAGAAAGTGGTAATCGCCAAGTTGCTCTGCCGCGACCCGGATGTGCTGATCTTCGATGAGCCGACCGTGGGCGTGGACGTGGGCGCCAAGGAAGAAATCTATAAGCTGATGGAAAAGCTGACCGAACAGGGCAGGAGCATCATTCTTATCTCTTCCTACCTGCCGGAGGTCATGGGACTGGCGGACCGCCTCATTGTCATGGCCCAGGGAAGGATTACCGGGGAGTTTAATAAAGAAGAATTGTTGACCTTGAGAGAAGAGGATGTCCTGCGCAGGGCGTCTGTGGAAGGTTAGTCATAGGAGGAATAGTATGGGCAAGTCAAAGGTTGGAAAGGGCAGTTCGCTTACCAGTGTATTCCAGCAGACGGAATTTACGCTGGGAGTCATCATTGTGGCTTTATTTGTAATAACGTCTGTTTGTACGGATAATTTCTTTAGTGTTTACAATATAACAAACCTGATGAAGCAGTGTGCCATCATCGGCGTCCTGGCAGTGGCCCAGACCATGATCATCACCACCGGAGGGATTGATATCAGCGGCGGCGCCATCACGGGCCTTTCCTGTATGGTCCTGGCGCTGCTCCAGCGCGACACGGGCATGAACTTCTACCTGACGCTGCTGATAGCTGTCATGTTTGCCATTGCTGCTGGTTTTGCCAACGGCATCATTGTCTATGATTTCAAGGTTCCCCCCATGATTGCAACCCTGGGTATGTCCACCATCATCCGGGGTATCATCAAGATTATCAGCAAGGCCCTGACGGTCAGCGGCCTGGACGAGAGGATCCTCAACATGGGCAACAACAGCTTCTTCGGACTGCTGCCCGCCCTGGCCATCATCTGGGCGGTAGTGGCCCTGGTGGTGTTCCTGATCCTCCGCTACACGGTATTCGGAAGGAACCTGTATGTCATCGGAAGCGGCGTGGAGGTTGCCAAGCTGAGCGGTATCAAGGTCAGGAAAATGTTCTATTCCGTCTACGCCTTTGCAGGACTGCTCTACGGCATAGCAGGCATCATGCTGGCCGCCCGTGTACAGAGCGCCCTTCCCACCGGAGGCGAGGGCTACGACATGAACGCCATTGCTGCAGCCGTAATCGGCGGCGCATCCCTTTCAGGCGGACGCGGGGCTGTCAGCGGGACCCTTCTTGGAACCATCCTGATGGTACTCATTAACAACGCCGGCGTGCAGTTTGGGCTGAATACCCATGTGCTGGAGATTACCAGCGGCGTGCTGATTGTGTTCGCGGTCACCATGGACATGGTGAAGAACAGGAAGAAGGCATAGGACAGCGGTATGGAAGGCTGCATAGGACGGCGGTATGGACGGCTGCATAGGACAGCAGCATGGGAGGCCGCATAGGACAGCGGCATAGGACGGCGGTATAGGACGGCAGATGGTTGGTGCGGTTATGGACTGGGGCAGTTTCCAGACATGGCCGCACCTGTTTTTTATGGAAAAGCAGATGGAAAAGGATTGACGTCCGGCTCCGGGCAAAGTATAGTAGGAGATATTTGGATATGGAGCGGACAGGCAGGACATGCGCAGGACGCCCCATAGGATTTACAGCAAGCCGGAGGAGGACATGCATGTCTTTAAGCAGCAATTACAATTGTACCCTGAAAGCCAGCTGCACAGGCTATGTGGTACAGGCCATTGTCAATAATTTTGCGCCCCTGTTATTCCTTACGTTCCAGGGCGCGTTCGGGATATCCCTGGGGAGGATTACCCTGTTAGTGACCGTGAATTTTGGGATTCAGCTGCTGGTAGACCTTCTGTCCGCCAGGTTTGTGGACCGTATCGGCTACCGCACCTGTATTGTTGCGGCCCATATCTTTGCGGCTGCGGGATTGGCGGGACTGGCCTTTATCCCGGACCTGGTGCCCGGGCATTTTGCGGGCCTTGTGGTGTGCGTGTGCCTGTATGCAATCGGGGGAGGGATAATCGAGGTGCTGATCAGCCCCATCGTGGAGGCGTGCCCTACCGGTAAGAAGGATGCGGCCATGAGCCTTCTGCACTCCTTTTACTGCTGGGGGGCGGTTGCGGTGGTGCTTGGCTCCACCCTGTTCTTTACCGTGGCAGGAGTGGGGAACTGGCGGATCCTGGCGCTTTTGTGGGCACTGGTCCCTGCTGTCAATGCGCTGGTTTTTGCCAGGGTTCCGATTCTTTCATTGGTGGAGGACGGTGATGGGATGGGGATCCGGGAACTGGCGGGAAACCGGGTGTTCTGGCTGTTTGCATTTATCTTTGTCTGCGCAGGTGCTTCGGAACAGGCCATGAGCCAGTGGGCTTCCGCCTTTGCGGAGTCAGGGCTTAAGGTATCCAAAACCATGGGGGACCTGGCCGGCCCCTGTATGTTTTCCGTGCTTATGGGATTATCCAGGGCGTTGTATGCCAAATACAGCGAGAAGATCCAGCTGCCTGTTTTCATGACCATCAGCGCCCTGCTGTGCGTGTTCAGCTATCTGCTGGCCGCCTATGGGCCTGACCCGGCCCTGGCGCTTTTGGGCTGCGGCCTGTGCGGGCTTTCCGTGGGAATCCTGTGGCCGGGCGCATTTTCCCTTGCATCGGCCAGCTGTCCCAGGGGAGGCACTGCCATGTTCGCGCTTCTGGCCCTGGCAGGCGACCTGGGATGCTCTGCCGGTCCCACGCTGGTGGGTCTGGTGTCAGGGGCGGCAGAGGGCGGCATGAAATCCGGACTGGCTGTGGCTGCCTGGATTCCGGCTGTGCTGGTATTGGGGCTGCTCCGTGTCATGCGTGGGGGACGAAAAAAGGAATATAATCAATAATTGGATAATATGGGGAGGGGATTTTCAAGGTAATTTGTAAATAACTGTATGCTTCCATAAAATTTTACACATACTTTACATAGACTTTACATTGGGAGCGGGAAGCCATATTGACGATATATGAAATATCCCGTATAATGAGTATGTGTTAAGAATAAGTAAAGATTTGATAAACAACAGGAAAAGAGGCTACAGATTATCATGAAATCCGCCCACCTGAATGGACGCCGCAACTGTGCGATATAGAAGGCATGACCTGCGATCTTTTAACCGAAGATGGCGGGCCCTGCCTTATTTTTGCGCCATTTTTACCTGGGCATTCCGGTATTATCCATATAATGATAATGTAGGAGCTTTCCTATCCTCTTAAACAAAAGGAGAAAACACATGGGAGTAGAATTGGTATTAAGCCTGCTTGGAGGTCTGGCGCTGTTCATGTACGGCATGCAGATGATGAGCAGTAATCTGGAGGCGGTGGCCGGCAACCGGATGAAACAGATATTGGAACGTCTCACAGCTAACCGCTTTTTGGGTGTGCTGGTGGGAGCGGGGATAACGGCTTTAATCCAGTCCTCATCGGCAACCACGGTCATGACGGTGGGGTTTGTTAATTCCGGCCTGATGACACTTAAGCAGGCTGTCTGGATTATCATGGGAGCCAACGTGGGTACCACCATTACCGGACAGCTGATTGCCCTGGACATCGGGGCCCTTGCGCCGCTGATTGCATTTGTGGGCGTCATGCTCCTGATTTTCATGAAGAACAAAAAGGTCCAGCATGTGGGCGGCATCATTGCAGGTATCGGCGTGCTGTTCATCGGAATGGGGATGATGAGCGATGCCATGGTCCCGCTCCGGGATTCCCAGACATTCATCCATATGGTAACCAAGTTCTCCAATCCCATCCTGGGAATCCTGGTAGGCGCTGTGTTCACGGCGGTAATCCAGTCTTCCTCAGCCTCCGTCGGCATCCTCCAGGCGCTGGCCATGGGAGGGGTGATTGATATCCACAGCGCGGTGTTCGTGCTCTTCGGACAGAACATCGGTACCTGTATCACGGCTCTTTTGGCAAGCGTGGGAACGAGCAGGAATGCCAAGAGGACAACGGTCATCCATCTGATGTTTAATGTGATTGGAACCACGCTGTTTGTGATTCTGTGCATCCTTACGCCGTTTACGGATTTCGTGGCAGGCCTGACCCCGGGCAACCCGGTGGCGCAGATTGCCAATGTCCATACGATATTCAATGTAAGCACCACGCTGATCCTGCTGCCCTTCGGCACCCTGCTGGAGCGGATTGCCATTGCAATCCTTCCTGACAGGCAGGTTCCTGTGAAGGATGCGGACCGGTGGTTCGAGGACCTTATGGCTTCCAAACATCATCTGGGCGTGTCTACCATTGCAATTAACCAGATTCATGATGAGATTACCCTTATGATGGATGTGGCTGCCAGGAATGTATCGGAAAGCTTCATGGCGGTTGCCAACGGGACTGGCAAGGAGGGAATCCAGGGGATTGAGGAGAGGGAAGAAGAGATTGACCTTAGCAATGTAAGGATTTCCAAGAAAATATCCAAAATCCTGGTACTGGACCAGACGCCAAAGGATGTGGATACCTTAAACCGTATGTATTCCATTCTGGGAAATATCGAGCGGATTGGGGACCACGCCATGAACCTGGCGGAGTACGCGGAAACCATAGAGCAGAAGAGCCTGGCATTCTCCGGTTATGCCAAAAAGGAGTTCCAGGTTATGGAAGAAACCTGCCGGGAGGGCATGGAGCTTCTGCGCATGGCTGCACAGGGGAATCCGGAATTTAAACTGTCGACGGCTGAGGAGATTGAACAGCGCATTGACGATATCACCCTGAAGTTCCGCCAGAACCAGATTGACCGTATGAGGGACGGGAACTGCAATGTGGAATCCTCCATCCTGTATTCGGAAATGCTGACGGATTATGAAAGGATCGGGGACCATATGCTGAACATTGCCCAGGCCTATGCTGCCATTGAATGGTCTGGGGACAGGGGACAGACAGCGGCGGCGATTGCTTAAGGACATGGCTGCATGGCATGTCCGGAATAAAAAGAACGGCTTTCAGGAAAATAGATTCCTGAAAGCCGTTCTTTTATGGGTGTGCGCCCGGCGGCGCACGTTTCTAACCGGAAACTCACGGCTGCTTCTTTGTTGCGGTAGGAAGGTTCCAGCAGTACCTGGTGGCCAGCATTCGTATCAGGATGACCAGCAGCGCGCTTATGATCATGGACGCATCCCCTGTGATCCAGTCAGCCAGGAACACATAACACAAGGCCCCTGCAATGGATGCGCTGGCATACACATGCTTGCGCAGGATATAGGGGGTCTGGCCCGCCATGATATCCCTGAGTACACCGCCCCCGACCCCGGTAAGCACGCCCAGGAAAACGGACAGGAAATGATAGTCCCCATATCCTGCCAGCACGGCTGTATCGATTCCTGTAACCGTAAATGCCGCCAGCCCCACGGCGTCAAAAATGTTCATCATTTTCTCATAGGAGGCAATGTAACGGCTCTCCAGTATCCTCTGGTTTAGCCTTACGACGATGAACAGTGCAAGGACGGTTATGAAAGCAGCCATCACATAGACCGGGTTCATGAAAAGGCCGGGCGGGACATTGCCCAGTATGATATCCCTGAGCATACCGCCTCCCACCGCGGTGGTGACGCCAAGGACCACGACGCCTAACAAATCCAGCTGCTGCTTGATGGCCACCATGGCGCCGGAGGAGGCAAAGGCAACGGTTCCTATTACCTCGATAATGAAAAAGATTGATACATGAAATTCCATAAGATTCATTCTATCCTTCGTACTGTTTATTGAATACAGCAGGAAAATCCTATAACAGGAAAATGTTGTGCTGCCTGCACACTTCCCTCATATCCTTTGGCCAGATACTGGCCTGTACCTCGCCGATATGGGCGCGGTCCAGTAAAAGCATGCACAGGCGTGACTGTCCGATTCCGCCGCCGATGGTGTAGGGCAGTTCGCCGTTTAAGAGCATCTTATGGTAGGGAAGGCTTCTGCGCTCTTCGCACCCGGCCTTTTCAAGCTGTTCCTCCAGGGCTTTCTCATCCACGCGGATTCCCATGCTGGAAATCTCCAGGGCGCAGTTTAAGTGTTCAAACCAGAACAGGATATCACCGTTCAGGCTCCAGTCATCATAGTCAGGCGCCCGCCCGTCATGGGGCATACCGCCCGCAAGCCTGTCGCCGATCTGCATCAGGAACACACATCCATGCTCCTTTGTAATCAGGTTCTCCCGTTCCTTGGGAGTGCTGTCAGGATACAGATCCTCCAGCTCCTGGGTGGTGATGAAGAAAATGTCCTTGGGAAGGTGCTTTACCGCTTCCGGATATTTGTACCACACCTCGTGCTGCATGTGCTTGATGATCTTGAATATCTCACGGACCGTGTCCATCAGGGTATCCAGGTTCCTCTGTTCCTTTGTGATTACACGTTCCCAGTCCCACTGGTCCACATAGCAGGAGTGCAGGTTATCCAGTTCCTCATCCCTGCGGATTGCGTTCATGTTGGTGTAAAGGCCTTCGCCGGGTTTAAAGCCGTACTCCTTAAGGGCCATACGTTTCCACTTGGCGAGGGAGTGGACAACCTCCAGGGTCTCGCCGGGAAGACCCAGCATATCAAAGTCCACGGGCCGCTCCGTGCCGTTCAGGTTATCGTTAAGACCGCTGCTGCGCTCCACGAACAGGGGAGCGGAAATCCTCTCCAGGTGCATTTCCCGTCCCATCTCTTTCTGGAACGTGTCACGTATGTATTTGATTGCGTCCTGTGTCTCCCGGATGGTAAGCCGGGGGTCATAGTTTTCAGGTAAAATCAGTTCCATCTAAATGATCCTCCAATTATCGATTTACATATGTTTCTTATGGTATCATTAATGGGAAAAAGGTGCAAGGGCTAAAAATAAAAAACTATTCAAATAAATCCATGAGTTTTTTGCGCATTTTCCTGCGCCGCTCCCCGGTGCCTTCCTTATCAATGGAAAAGATGCCATCCGTCTCATTGATCATATCCCCTTCCTTTACGGCTTCCGGCAGCTGTTCCAGCGGAATGGATACCATTGCCTTCTGCTCGTTTTCACATATGGCCAGACCTTCCTCCAGCCGGTCGATGATGTATTTCATGTAAACCTCCTGTTGCATGTTGGGCTGATTATGGGTTGCATTGTTTGCAGGGCGCGTATCCCTGGCTGATAAGCCCGTCCCTTGTGCCGGTATATTCCTTCCGGTTCCTGTCCTGGATCTGTTCCGAAGAGGGGCAGCCGGGCAGGTGGAATTTCATGGTGTTGGTATTGAGTATATAAGTGGACTGCTGGGCCGGGGAAGGCTGGGCGCCGGCGTCCTTCTGTGTGCCGGGAACATCCCAGGTGATGTGGGTCCCGTCGCTGGATGCGGTGATGGTGCCGTCCTCATCCGTGCGGAATATCCGGCATCCCGCCTTCTCCAGTTTTTCCATGGTCTCTTTATGGGGATGTCCGTAGGAATTATCCTTTCCGCACTGGATCACCACGTAGGAGGGCGATACCGCCTTCAGGAAGGTGCTGGTGGTGGAGGTGCTGCTTCCGTGATGGCCTGCCTTCAGCACATCTGCCTTCAGGGGCATGCCGCTGTCCAGCATGTCGGACTCGGCCTGGGATTCAGCGTCCCCGCACATGAGGAAGCTGTTGCTGCCATAGGTGAGCCGGATTCCCACGGACCAGTTGTTTAAATCATTTCCATAATCCTTTACCGGTGCGACAATGGTGAAGGATGCGTTCCCAAGGCCATAGGTGTCACCGGGAACCGGTTTGGTGATTTTAAGCCCCTTGTTGGAGACTGCGTTCAGCACATCCTCGAAGGTGCGTGTGGTGTGCTCCACCGGAGGAAGGATGACCTTGCCCACGGTGAACTCCTCAATGACCTTATCCAGCCCCCCTATGTGGTCAGAGTGGGGATGGGTGCCGATGACATAATCAAGGGTGGTGACCCCGGCCTGCTTCAGATAGGAAACAACGGTGTCCGCCTGGTCATTTTCACCTGCGTCAATCAGCATGTAATGTCCGTCAGATCCCGCCAGTATACTGTCACCCTGGCCCACGTCAATATAGTGCACCGTCAGATCCTGTCCCGTCCGGCCTGCCTGTGCGGCCGGAGGGACCGCGGATGGGGACGGGGAACAGCCGCCTGCCAGCACGGCAATCATCATAAGCATGCTAATTATCAATAATCGGATATGGTTGTGTCGGGTCATTTTAATGTCAGCCTTTCTGTCGGTTTTATTTCAGTTGTTCCATGGCCTGGATGAAGGCCTCATCCCACTGGGGATGGATTCTCTTTAAGGATATGGGTTTACCTTCGCTATTTAAGAAGCAGTGGCTGCTTTCGCCTGATGCCATCAGCCGGCCGCTTGCGGCGTCCCGCATTTCATATTCCAGGGTCATGCGGATTGCATTGTAAGCTTTGATGCTGACCCGGATGCGGATGCGGTCATCAAAATGCACCATGTTCCTGTACTGGCAGCGGACTTCCAGGACCGGGCTCATGATTCCGGCATGTTCCATGGCACGGTATCCGCATCCCATCTGTTCCATCATGTCAATCCTGGCTTCCTCCATCCAGCGGATGAAGTTGGAATGATGGACGCATCCCATCTGGTCTGTTTCGTAATATTGGGCATGATGCTCATATTCTTTTATCATTCTTACCTCCTGGTCTTGTGGTATCTTACGCAACACACCCTAGAGCGTGTTTGAAAATTCATTCCCGCCATCTGCACGCCCCACTTCGCGGCATATTTGGTCCCAATTCGGTCAACGTAGCCCGCTACGCCTCCCTCATCGGGACCAAATCTCCCACAAAGTGGGACGCACAGCTGACGGAAAGCAATTTTCAAACACGCTCTAAGGCAATTCATTTCCCTGCATGATATGGTCCTTGATGGCCTTAAAGCTTTTGGCGCTGACCACGTGTTCAATGCGGCAGGCGTCTTCCGCCGCCGTCTTCCCGTCCACGCCCAGCCTGAATTTCTCATCAAGGTTTTTAGGATTTATCTTAAGAAAATTGAAAAAAATTATTGACATTTGAGTTAATCAGTGCTAACTTAGAGATGCAGTTAGGATACCATAACTTTCCAGGACTGCATAATTGTAAGTTCATAATCACATCAACAGAGAAGAGGAGTGATTCGTATGCCTTTGACAATGGCAAGAGAGGGTGAAGTGACATCCATCAAGCGGGTAGGCGGGAAAGAGGAAGTGCGCCGCCATCTGGAGAATATGGGATTTGTGCCGGGCACGGATGTGACGGTTGTGACTGTCAACAACGGCAATGTGATTGTTAACGTAAAGGAAGCCCGCGTTGCAATCAGCAGGGAAATGGCCAATAAAATCATGATATAGCAGTAAAAGGGCAGGAAGAGGAAAGGAGCATCACAACATGCACACATTAAAAGAGGTTAAGTGCGGGGACACGGTATCCGTAGTAAAGCTTCACGGCGAGGGAGCTGTTAAACGCAGGATCATGGACATGGGAATCACAAAAGGGACGGAAGTTTTTGTCCGCAAGGTGGCGCCGCTTGGCGATCCGGTTGAAGTGAATGTAAGAGGATACGAATTATCGCTGAGAAAAGCAGATGCAGAGATGATTGAAGTGCAGTAGGGGCTGCTTTTTTTAAGACGATGAGTTAGTTAATGCTAATTTATTGATAGATTTTCTCAATAAGAGGAAGAGGAGGATATGAAAATGTCAATAAAAATTGCTTTGGCCGGCAACCCGAACTGCGGAAAGACAACGCTGTTTAACGGCCTGACCGGTTCCAACCAGTTTGTAGGAAACTGGCCCGGTGTCACGGTGGAAAAAAAGGAAGGGAAGCTGAAGGGCAGCAAGGATGTAATCATCATGGACCTTCCGGGAATTTATTCCCTGTCCCCTTACACCCTGGAGGAAGTGGTTGCCAGGAATTACCTGATTACGGAGCGCCCGGACGCAATCCTTAATATTGTGGACGGCACCAACCTTGAGCGCAACCTTTATCTCTCCACGCAGCTGATGGAATTGGGGATTCCTGTGCTTATGGCTGTGAACATGATGGATATCGTGAAGAAAAACGGCGACCAGATCAATATAGACGCCCTGAGCAGGGAACTGGGCTGCCCGGTGGTTGAGATTTCAGCGCTGAAGGGCACCGGCATCATGGATGCTGCGGCCAAGGCAGTGGAACTGGCCAGGGCAGGCGGCAAGGCGGCGCCCGTCCATGAGTTCGGCTCAGAGGTGGAGCATGTGCTGGATGAGATTGAGGCCAGCCTGGGAGGCGGTATCCCCGAGGCGCAGAAACGTTTCTATGCCATCAAGCTCTTTGAACGGGATGATAAGATTGCCGCACAGATGACCATGGTCCCGGATGTCGAGAGGCTCATCAAAGGCGCTGAAGAGGCCATGGATGATGACGCTGAAAGCATTATCACCAATGAGCGCTATACATACATTGCCTCCATCATCAATGGCTGCTATGTCAGGAAGAACAGGCAGAAACTGAGCACGTCCGATAAGATTGACCATATTGTCACCAACCGCTGGCTGGCCCTTCCCATCTTTGCCGTGGTCATGTGGATTGTATATTATGTATCGGTCACGACCGTGGGAACCTGGGCGACTGACTGGGCCAACGACGGGGTATTCGGGGAAGGATGGAGCCTGTTCGGGATGGAGGTACCAGGAATACCTGTGCTGGTAGAAGGATTCCTCACCGCTGTGGGCTGTGCTGACTGGCTGTCCAGCCTGATCCTGGACGGTATTGTTGCCGGCGTTGGCGCCGTGCTGGGCTTTGTCCCCCAGATGCTGGTGCTGTTCATCTTCCTGGCATTCCTTGAGGCCTGCGGTTACATGGCCAGGGTTGCATTCATCATGGACAGGATTTTCCGCAAGTTCGGTTTGTCCGGCAAGTCCTTCATCCCCATGCTGATTGGAACCGGCTGCGGCGTTCCCGGCATCATGGCAAGCCGCACCATTGAAAATGACAGGGACCGCAAGATGACCATCATGACCACCACCTTCATTCCCTGCGGCGCAAAGCTGCCGATCATTGCTTTGTTTGCAGGCGCTTTATTCGGCGGCGCCTCATGGGTTGCGCCAAGCGCTTATTTTGTAGGGATTGCAGCCATTATCTTCTCCGGCATCATTTTAAAGAAGACGAAGATGTTTGCAGGTGACCCTGCGCCCTTTGTCATGGAACTTCCCGCATATCATATGCCCACGGTCACCAACGTGCTCAGAAGCATGTGGGAGCGCGGCTGGTCCTTCATTAAGAAGGCAGGAACCGTAATCCTTCTGTCAACCATCTTCATCTGGTTCACATCCAGCTTTGGTTTTGTGGACGGAAGCTTTGGGATGGTGGAAGACTTGTCAGACGGCATCCTGGCTTCCATCGGAAGGGGCATTGCGTGGATATTCGCTCCTCTGGGATGGGGCAGCTGGCAGGCGGCCGTGGCGGCCATCACTGGACTGGTTGCAAAGGAAAATGTGGTCGGCACCTTCGGTATCCTTTATGGATTTGCAGAGGTTGCGGAAGACGGACAGGAAATCTGGGGAACCCTGGCAGGAAGCTTTACAGCGGTCAGCGCATATTCCTTCCTGGTGTTCAACCTTCTGTGCGCTCCCTGCTTTGCGGCCATGGGCGCCATTAAGCGGGAGATGAACAATGCAAAGTGGACCTGGTTTGCCATTGGCTATCAGACTGTCCTGGCTTACGGCGTATCCCTTTGCATCTACCAGCTGGGCAGCTGGTTCATGACAGGAAGCTTTGGCATGGGGACGGTTGCAGCCATTATCCTGGTAGCCCTGTTCATTTACCTGTTAATCAGGCCGTACAAAGAGAGCCGTTCCCTGAACGTTGGCGTAAAAGCCAAATCAGCAGCGTAACGCCGGATTGTATGTAAATTATATATGAACCTGTGAAGTGCAGTATCAGGAGCGTGTCTTTGAGTTTGTTTCCGGAAGCGTGTTTGAAGGCGCGTTCCGGCTTAGGGGCACGCTCTTGTGGCGCCTGGGATTGCGTAAGGAGGAACCATATGTGGGAAAAAGAGCAGGTGCTTGCTGAATTCCAGAAAAGGGGAAAGCGGATAACACAGCAAAGGAGAATGCTTCTGGATGTCATCCTGGAAGGGAACTGGACAAACTGCAAGGACATCTACTATGAGGCCCGCAAACGCGACCCCAACCTGGGAATGGCCACGGTCTACCGCACGGTAAGCGCCCTTGAGGAGATGGGGGTCCTTGCCCGGACCTTCCAATACTCTTCGCCAAAGGAGGAAGAAGATTGTCAACAGCAGTCATATGCATCCTATTAATTGTTATTTGTGTGTTTGGCATAAAAAGTTACCTGAAGCGCCTGACCTCCGGCTGCTGCGGTTCATCCGGTGAAAAGGCCGTGAAACGGATAAAGGTAAAAGACCGGGACCTGTCCCATTATCCTCACCAGTGTATCCTTAAGGTGGATGGTATGTCCTGCGGGAACTGTGCAATCCGCGTGGAAAACGCACTGAATGCCATGGAAGGGGTCTGGGCACGGGTGAATCTGGAGTCAGGGGAGGCAAGTGTATACATGAAACAGGAATATGGGGACAAGGCTTTGAAAGATGCGGTAAAGGCCTGCGGGTATACGGTTTTTAGGATTGAGCGGGTTAACTGATATAATTTCTCAATCAGATGTATTGGAATTGGCGAACCGGGGATAGCGGGGGCAGTATTACCGGATAAAGGCATAAGTAGGAGGAAAAGAGAATGATGGATTGTTTTAAATGCAGGAAAATAGGTCTTTTTTTAGGTGGAGTCCTGTTTGGGACAGCCGGGGTAAAGGTGCTGGCAAGTACGGACGCCAAGAAGTTTTACATTAACTGCCTTGCGGCCGGGTTAAGGGCAAAGGATTGTGTGATGACCACGGCCACCAGCATTCAGGAAAATGCTGAGGACATCCTGGCAGAAGCAAAGGACATCAATGAAAAGCGCAGACAGGAAGAGGTTTTTGAGGATGGGAGCGGGGCTGCGGATGCTGATGGGGTAAATGAAACACAGGTTCCGGCAGACGTGGTTACGGAGTAATATGTAATCAGCCATGGAATCCGCCATGTAATCCGCCCGGGGAAATTCCCTGGGCGGTACTTTTTTACCAGATGAGGAGCAATCAGCGATGAAATTTGTGATAAGACATGAGTTACGTGGAAGGGTCAGGATCCACCTGTATCAAAAGGGGATGAACCTGAGACAGGCAGATCTGCTGCAATATCATATCAGTTCCCTGCCAGGGGTCAGGAGCGTTAAGGTATATGAGAGGACGGCGGATGCGGTTATCCTTTTTGACGGCAGCAGGAGTGAAATCCTGGAAGGAATCTGCCGTTTTTCTTATGAAAATGAGCGGCTCAATGAAATCGTGCCAAAGAACAGCGCGAGGGCCTTGAACCAGGAGTATGGAGAAAAGCTGGTTCAGAAGCTTGTTGTCAGGGCCGTCACCAAATCTTTTTTCCCAATGCCGCTGCGGGCGGTCTATACGGTCCTCCATGCGGTCCGGTATCTGATAAAAGGAATCCGCTGTCTGTTAAAAGGTTCACTGGAAGTGGAAGTCCTGGATGCAACGGCCATTATGGTATCCATAGTGCGGAGGGACTTTGACACGGCAGGTTCCGTGATGTTCCTGCTGGGGATTGGCGGGCTTTTAGAAGAGTGGACCCATAAGAAATCAGTGGGGGACCTGGCCAGAAGCATGTCCCTTAATATCAGCAAGGTATGGCAGGACGTGGATGGGACAGAGGTCCTGGTGCCTGTTTCAGGAATTGTGGAGGGTGACCTGGTAACCGTACATATGGGAAACGTAATCCCTTTGGACGGGGTGGTGGTTTCAGGGGAAGCAATGGTGAACCAGGCATCCATGACAGGCGAGTCCGTTCCGGTGAAAAAGGAAAACGGTATGTATGTCTATGCCGGAACAGCCATTGAAGAGGGGGAAATCACGCTGTGCGTCAAAAAAACAGCCGGTTCCACCAGGTTTGAGCGCATCGTGACCATGATTGAGGAATCCGAGCAGTTAAAGTCCACAGCGGAAGGCAAGGCAGCCACGCTGGCTGATGCCCTGGTTCCCTGGAGCCTTGGCGGGACCGTGCTTACATGGCTTCTGACCCGCAATACGGCCAAGGCCCTGTCCATCCTTATGGTGGATTTCTCCTGTGCCTTAAAGCTTGCCATGCCCCTATCTGTCCTTTCGGCCATGCGTGAGGCCGGCGCCTATCATATTACGGTAAAGGGCGGCAAATATATGGAAGCAGTTGCGGCAGCAGATACCATTGTGTTTGATAAGACAGGAACCCTGACAAAGGCAAAGCCCCAGGTTGCGGATGTGGTTGTGTTCAATGGACAGGATAAGGATGAACTGCTCAGGATTGCAGCCTGCCTGGAGGAGCATTTCCCTCATTCCATGGCCAATGCAGTTGTCAATGAGGCGGTGAAGCGCGGCCTGGTACATCAGGAAATGCATTCCAGGGTGGATTATATCGTGGCCCACGGTATTGCCACCTATGTGGGGGATGAGCGGGTGGTAATCGGAAGCCACCACTTCGTATTTGAGGATGAGGGATGCAGGATACCGGAGGACGGGAAGGAAGCGTTTGAGGGCCTGTCCACGGAGTATTCCCATCTGTATCTGGCAATCGGAGGCATGCTGGCCGCTGCAATCTGCATCGAGGACCCTCTGCGGGAAGAAGCGGACGCTGTCATCAGCGCCCTTCACAGGCAGGGGATATCCAAGATAGTCATGATGACAGGCGACAGCGGGCGCACGGCCAGGGCCATTGCGGCACGTGTCGGGGTAGATGAGTATTATTCAGAGGTACTGCCTGAGGACAAAGCTGGATTTGTGGAGGCAGAAAAGGAAAAGGGGCGCAAAGTCATCATGATTGGCGATGGAATCAATGATTCCCCGGCTCTTTCAGCCGCGGACGCCGGCATTGCAATCAGCGAAGGGGCTGAGATTGCCAGGGAGATTGCAGATATCACAATCTCAGAGGATAACCTTTACCAGCTAGTGACACTCAGGGCAATCAGCCGGGGCCTGATGGACCGGATCGACCGGAATTACCGGTGTGTCATCGGCTTTAACCTGGCGCTTATCTTACTCGGGGTGGGCGGAGTGATTGCCCCGGCCACATCGGCCCTGCTTCACAATACATCCACCCTTGCAATCAGCCTTAAGAGTATGACGAACCTGTTGGATTAACGGACCTGCCGTCTGAAAATTAATAAAGTTTAAGGTAACGTTAATTGAAAATCCGCTGCGATGTGATATCCTTTGATTAGACGGCTGTTTTGGAGTGGCTGGAGCGGGATGACTGAATGGAATGAGAGCGGCAGCAAGGAGGGCGTCAGGATGAAAAAGAGGAAAATTGTTTATATCGGTATATTCCTGCTGGGGGTTGTGACGTATATGATTATCTCCGGTGCCTTAAGTAACGGTTATCTGCGTACAATCCGGATAAACTGGGGTATTGACCTGCCAAAAAACTGTACGGAAGTATTCCGGGCAGACAGCGGCGCAAGCTTTCATGGGGATGGGGAGAGGTATCATGTATTTCAGTATAAAAAAGAGACAGACCTGGGTTTTACGCTGACGGATTCCAGGATTCCTGAAAATGAAGCAGAGGAAATCAGGACAATCATGGAACCGCTTGGTATCCCATCCGCATATGCCCCTGATTTCGGACAGCCATTTTCTGTGTTAAAAATGCGTGGGAGGGATGACGGGCGCAATGTACTCTTTCTTCTCTTTGATGGAAAAACGGATAAACTGTATGTCATTGAGGATTTTTATTGATGATTAAGGGATAATGCCAAAAAGGCGGCAGAAGGCGATGGATTTTAAGGGTTATCCGCACCTGGGACAGGACGGATATGGTATGGAGAGGTGGTATTATGAAAAAGAAAAGCATCAGGGAAACAAGGAAAATCATGGCTGTGGTGATGTGCGCAATGCTGCTCTGGGGATGCAAAGGAGAAGCACGTTCCGTTTCCCGGACAACGGAAAGCGCCAAAACCATGGCCATGGATGAAAGTGATGGTCAGGATGAGGACGGGACAAAGAGGGAAACGGATGAAAGCGCCGGGATAAAAGCACAGACACCAGGGCAGGGGAAGGAAACCGCCCACGGGGTGACCCGCAGTAATGACTATGTGACCAGCCATGCGGCCCAGAGTACGGATACTGATTTCAAGCCTGCAGACCAGAACGATGTGCTGGAGGGAGATGATCCGGTTCCTGAGGACTTTTACAGTCTGGCTACTGATATCCCTGCATCCCAGGTGGAACAGTTTGCTAAGAAGGTAAAACAGCAGCTGCTGATACAGGACTGGGACGCATTATCCGGGGAACTGTCGTATCCTGTTACCATAGACGGGGCAATCTATGATACGCCGGAGGAATTCCTGGAAGCTGATTTTGGGGCTGATCTGAATCCTTATTTTTTCGTGGAGTTGGAGGAAGAAACCTGCAGCAGGATGTTCTGCAACTGGAGCGGCATCATGCTTGGAAAAACAGGCCGCGTATGGGTGGTGGAAGCATTGAACGACGATTTATCATCCCAGGGACTTAAGGTGAGGGCCATCAATGGGCTGAACGAATCCTTTGGCCTGCCGGGGGAGGTCAGCATGTCTGCGGATGAAAGCGATATTACACCAACGTCCATGAAGCTTTTACTGGAAAATGAAACAGACCTGGATATTGTGTTTGGGGATGATTTCAGGCTTCAGAAGTATGACGGGGAATCATGGGTGGATATGGAACCGTTGTTAAAGAAAGACGGGATTTACTTTCACAGCATTGCCTATAAGCCCAGGCGGGGGAATCCGGTGGAGTGGACAGTGGACTGGGAGTCCCTCTATGGCGGCCTGGAGGAAGGAACCTATGCCATTACAAAATCCGTGAAGGATGTAAACGGGACGGCAGGGTACACGGACTTTGAACGCACCTTCAGCTTTACCATAAATCCATAGTTCACGCCCGAATGCCTTTTTCAAACACGCCCGAATGCCGCCCGGCACTGGTTTCACTACGGATTTCCATATGATAATTGAAGTTATGTGAAAATATGGTATACTTTTATCATGGCTGTATGATGAAGAAAACAGTAGATTAAGATAAGAAAAACTAAAAGATAAAAGCTAAAAGATAAAAGCTAAAAGACAAGGCGGAGGATCCATGGAAAGAAAGATACTGATTAAAAATGCAAAAGCGATTGTGACCTGTGACAGCAGGGACCAGGTATATTGGGATTCCGATATCCTGATTGAGGGGCCGGAAATCCTTAAAATCGGAAAGGATATAGAGGCAGACGGCGCGGAAATCATACGTGGGGACGGCAAGTTTGTCTATCCGGGCTTAATCAATACCCACCACCACTTTTTCCAGACCTTTGTGAGGAATCTGACCTCCATTGATTATCCTAACCTGATGGTCATGGACTGGATTGATAAGATTTATAGGATTTTCCAGATCATTGATTCAGATGTGATTTACTATTCCAGCCTTACTGCGTTGGGGGACCTGATTAAGCATGGCTGTACCTGTGCTTTTGACCATCAGTACTGCTATACCAATAAGACCGGCAAGACGCCTGTGGACCGCCAGATGGAAGCAGCCGGGCTTCTGGGAATCCGGTATCACGCGGGAAGGGGTACCAACACCTTGTCAAGGGCGGATGGCAGCTCCATACCGGACAACATGCTGGAGACCACGGACGGGTTCCTGAAGGACTGTGAACGGCTGATTGACCTGTACCACGATCCCGGGGCATTTTCCATGAGACAGATTGTAATGGCGCCGTGCCAGCCCATTAACTGTACCAGGGATACCTTCAAGGAGACGGTTTCCATGGCCAGGGATAAGGGCGTGCGCATGCACACCCATCTGGGCGAAGGGGAGAACGAGGGAATGGTGGCCCGCTGGGGCAAGAGGACCATGGACTGGTGTGCGGAATTGGGATTCATCGGAGAGGATGTGTGGTATGCCCATGACTGGGAAGTGACGCCTGAGGAATACCGGGTTCTGGCTTCCACCAAAACAGGGGTGTCCCACTGTCCGTCCCCGGCTATCCTGGGCGGTTTTCCCATCCTGGATATTAAGGAAATGCTTAAGGCCGGCATCAACATCAGCCTTGGCTGCGACGGCTCGGCCACCAATGACAGTTCCAACCTTCTGGATGCGCTGAGGATTGCATATCTGATGCAGACCTACCACAGCAAACAGAGGGGAGGCTGCGTATCGGCCTATGAAATGCTTAAGGTTGCCACCATCAACGGCGCCAAAACACTGGGACGCCCTGACCTTGGCTCCCTGGAACCGGGCAAGGCGGCGGACCTGTTCATGATTGATACCGCTGTGCTGGAACTGACCGGCGCGCTTCATGACCCGAAGAACATCATTGCCAGGGTAGGGCTTACAGGTCCAGTATGGCTGACCATGATTAACGGCGATGTGGTTTACCGGGACGGCGCCCTGACCGGTGTGGATGAGGAACGTCTGGCCGCCGAGGGCGAGGCTCTTTGCAGCCGGGTCATAAGGGAACCTAGTGCGGCATTTAAGAATCTGGTATAGCTTTGAAGCTGGGAGGTATCATATGGGAATGACGAAGGCATTTTATTTTATCCAGAACAGAAAACAGACACAGGAAGAACTGGAGCAGCAGTTTAATGGGTTTAAGGCGGTCATGCAGGAGTATTTCATAGAAGACCTGAAGATATACCATGGCAGGGGCCTTGGATGGTTTCCTGTATTTTCGGAAGAACTGGTATGGCAGGCTGAGAATCTGGATGAAGACCTGTTAAAAGAGATGGGGAATCATTTTCAGGCAAATGTAATTGCATTATCTGTATTGGACGATGATGTTGTTTTTCTGGTAGTCTGTAAAGATGGGGCTGTCCGGAAGTTTGTATGTGCAGGTGAAGGTATGATAGAGGATTTCGGCTTTGATGAAGAGTTTTCCACTGAGTTCCCGGACATATTGTGCCAGTGCGGTTTTGATGGCGATTCGCTGCGGCGTGTCTGGAGTTTGGATAATTATTATGAGTCGGATCTGTTGTATGATATGCTTGATGAGATGAAGACATTTCCTGTGTTTGAGCCAGATGAGGAAACGCCGGATGGGATTATTGTGATTGGCGGGGAAACAATTTCTGATGGAGAGTGAATTGATTGGGGGCCTGTTGGAGGAAATATTCAGGGGAGCTGGAACAGTATCAGAAACTGGCCGTACTGACAGCGCTTAAGGAAGCGGGGCCACCGCAGTGGACGAAGTACGCACGGCTGGTCGGGCAGGGGGATGAGGAGTGGCTGAGGTTTGCAGCTGCTGGATGCGGGCCTCAGGATGTCAGGTCTTAATGGTTTGGACATACTCTAAAAGTTAAATTCGTTTTCCCGCTCAAAAAAACGAAGTTCCGGCGGCCGGGCCGGGATGTACCATGTAATCATCCATATCTTTTTTCATTTCGGAAAGTGGGATACAGACCCTCATATCATGTGAGGGTCAAGGTTATTTTCTTAAATCATGACACAGGCCTGTATGGGCTTTTCGGATTATACGGATTCCTTTCTTGCAACAATAAATGCAGATGGGTGCCGGATAAGGGCAAAAATTAATGGAAAATGTCATTGTCCGGACTTGCCTTTCAGGAAAGAATCTGATATACTCATATTTAGTTAGCAGCAACTAACCTTAAAAGATATAAATTACAACAGACCAGCCAGACATGGGATAGAAGTTTACGCAGGGATTCGTTGGGGATTCATCTCAAGAGATACGCAGTGCTGTCCCGCATATCCCTGAGGTAAATGATATCCATGGGAAAGGAATGATATGGGATATTTAGAAATTGAAAAGGTAATTGGACGTGAAATCATTGACTCCAGAGGTAATCCAACGGTTGAGGCCGAGGTTTATCTGACGGATGGGACCATTGGCAGGGGGGCTGCTCCCAGCGGGGCCTCCACCGGGGAATTTGAGGCCCTGGAATTAAGGGACCAGGACAATCCGCGGTTTGGCGGCAAGGGAGTGTTGAAGGCGGTCAGGAACATAAACACGGTTATCTCAGATACGCTGAAAGGGATGGATGCAGCCGATATATATGCGGTGGACCAGGCCATGCTTAAGGCGGACGGCACAAAGGACAAGTCAAAGCTGGGTGCTAATGCAGTCCTTGCAGTGTCCATTGCATGTGTGCGGGCTGCTTCTGGCGCCATGGGGATTCCGCTGTACCGTTTCCTTGGCGGTGTAAATGGAAACAGGCTTCCGGTCCCCATGATGAATATACTCAACGGCGGCGCCCATGCCGCCAACACAGTGGATGTGCAGGAATTCATGATCATGCCGGTTGGGGCCGGAAGCTTTAAGGAAGGACTGCGCTGGTGCACGGAAGTCTTCCATGCCCTGGCCGGTCTGTTAAAGGGAAAAGGGCTGGCTACATCTGTTGGGGATGAGGGTGGATTTGCGCCGGACTTGGGAAGTGATGAGGAAGCAATCGAGTACATCATGGAAGCCATAAGAAGGGCGGGATATAAGCCAGGAACGGATTTTGTCCTTGCCATGGATGCTGCTTCCAGTGAGTGGAAGAGCGGCACAAAGGGAGAATACCTGCTGCCCAAGACCGGAAAACGCTTTACTTCCAAAGAATTGGTGGACCACTGGGAAAAGCTGGTTGGCCAGTATCCCATTCATTCCATTGAAGACGGCCTGGACGAGGAAGACTGGGAGGGCTGGAAGATGATGACGGACAGACTGGGGGACAGGGTGCAGCTGGTGGGGGACGACCTGTTTGTGACCAATACCCGGCGTCTTTCAAAGGGAATCAGCCTGGGCTGCGGCAATTCCATCCTGATAAAGCTGAATCAGATAGGAACCGTATCTGAGACACTGGAGGCAATCAAGATGGCCCATAAGGCTGGTTATACGGCCATTGCATCCCACCGCTCCGGCGAGACTGAGGACACGACCATTGCAGATCTGGCGGTTGCGCTGAATACCTGCCAGATTAAGACCGGCGCTCCCAGCAGGAGCGAGCGTGTGGCAAAATACAACCAGCTGCTGCGGATAGAGGAAGAGCTGGGGGCAGGAGCGGTATATCCTGGAATCAATGCGTTTAATATCAAGGCATAAAACCGATTGGATGCAATCCGGTCATGATGACAGGATTGGTTTTTCAGCCGTAAGGGGGGACATGATTTCCTTGCGGCTGAATTTATTATATCAAATATAAAAATAAGAATGATTATCAATATTATTTATTGACAAAATCGGGAGAGACTGATAAAATAAAAGTAAATTAGCTGTAACTAATGTATATATATGAAATAAAAACCACAACAGACAAAGGAGGACAGGCTTATGTCATTAATTGGTAAGGAAATAAGCGATTTTGCAGTACAGGCATTTACAGGCAACGGGTTTAAGGAGATAAAGAAATCGGATATACTAGGAAAGTGGTGCGTATTCTTTTTCTATCCGGCGGATTTCACCTTTGTGTGCCCAACGGAGTTGGAGGACCTGGCTGATAAGTATGAGGAGTTTAAGGGGATTGGCTGTGAGATTTACAGTGTTTCCTGTGACAGCCATTTTGTCCACAAAGCATGGCGTGACGCATCCAAGACCATACAGAAGATACAGTATCCCATGCTGGCAGATCCCACAGGCAGGCTTGCCAGGGATTTTGACGTGATGATTGAAGCTGACGGCACGGCCGAAAGAGGAAGCTTTATCGTGAACCCGGAAGGAAGGATTGTGGCCTACGAAGTAATTGCAGGCAATGTGGGAAGGAATGCGGACGAGCTGTTCCGCCGCGTCCAGGCATCCCAGTTCGTGGCAGAACACGGCGACCAGGTCTGCCCGGCTAAGTGGAGGCCGGGGGCAGATACCCTGAAACCAAGCCTGGATCTGGTAGGCTTGATTTAATACGGAACAGGATTAATGGGTGTGATGATAATCGGCGGCGGCCTGACAGGAATGTCGGCCGCCATCTACATGGTAAGGGCCGGGTGCCTGTTCCCTTTATACAAAACGCGCAAATGACAGCTCACAGCCATCTGCCTTTTTGCTGAAAAGGTTAACGGCCCTGCTCATGATTTCGGAATAATCATGTCCCTTTGCCTCAATCTCCAGATAATCCATCCCTGAACTGAAAGCGGCCTGTTTGATGTCAGAAAAACCATTGATTTCCATTAGGATTTCCATTGCCTGGTTTTCTGCAATTTTTTTTGATAAATGATAACTGCGTCCCATTGGATCCTACCTTTCTGAACTATGAATCAGTAACTTCTAATAGTATGATTCTCCCAAAATGGAAATTTTAAACAATTCATATGAGAAGTTTTTTCATAATGTATATAAATACAGCTTATATTTAAAGGCAGGAAGCCCGGTCAGCCAGAGGGGGAAGAAGCGGTAATAAGATAGACATGGGTGGCAAGGCATGGTAGAATACGTGTGTGGGAAAGAGAGGAAAAAACGAATGGTAAATGTAGCGTATTCGCAGGAATACAGGACATACCGCCAAGAGCAGGAGCGGGTTTTCTGTGCGGATTATCTGCGTCATAGTAAGACCACAATGATTTTCCCGCATTATTATCTGAAAAAATGCTCCTATAGCGGTAAGGTGGGCGGGTATACGCTCCATGCTACGGAGAATGAACTGATTGATGAGACAGGAAAGGTGCTTTACACCTGGAAAAATCTGAATGATGATTGCGAATTTTGTGAATTGATAGAGCATGGCAATGGCCACGAATATCTGGTTTTCCGCTCGGATTTATATGGATACAGCGTTTTGGACTTAGATACATTACAGGATTTTCACTATATTCCCTCCGGTTCGTTTCCAAAAGGTGAGACTTTTATCTGGACGGATGTGTCTTACAATAAGAAAACGAATCTGATTGCTGTTTCAGGCTGTTATTGGGCGTGTCCGTTTGGGACGTTACTTATGGATTTTTCGCATCCGATGAAAGAGCCTGGTATCTGGGCGGATGTGCAGGAACACCTGGAAAATGGCTATGACCGGTACGACGACGTAGACTTTATGGAGTGGCGCAATACGGATTTGGTTTTATGTGCATTTAATAATCAAACAGAAAATAGGGAGACTATTCTTATTACGGAACATGAATATATCAAATGGCTATCAGAAAAGTGAGGTACGCCATACCGTGCCGGTGATAAGTGTAGAAGGAAAGCAGGAAAGGAAGCGTCACAGCTATGTTTAAATTAGGGAGAAATGATTTGTGCTGGTGCCAAAGCGGCAGGAAGTATAAGAAGTGCCACGGCGGTTTTGACAGCAGGCTGGAGGAATATGCCCGCAGGGGAGCGGTGATACCGTCCCACCGTATCATCAAGAATGCGGAACAGATTGAAGGCATCAGGGAGAGCTGCAAGGTGAATATCGCTGTCCTGGATTACATCAGTGAGAGGATAAAGGAAGGAATCAGCACGGAAGAGATTGACCGGTGGGTCTATGAGCAGACAACGCGGCTCCATGGGATACCGGCCCCATTGAATTACGAGGGATTTCCCAAAAGCGTGTGTACCTCTGTCAATGACCAGGTATGCCACGGCATCCCTTCGCCGGATGTAATCCTCCAGGAGGGCGATATCATCAATGTGGATGTGTCCACCATCTACAATGGGTATTTCTCGGATTCTTCCAGGATGTTCTGTATTGGCCAGGTTTCGGAGGAAAAGAAACGCCTTGTGGAAGTGACCAGGCAGAGCCTTGATATCGGCCTTCAGCAGGTAAGGCCATGGGGGTTCCTGGGGGATATGGGCCAGGCCATCCATGACTTTGCCAAGCAGAACGGATATACGGTTGTGAAGGAAATCGGCGGACATGGGGTGGGGCTGGAATTTCATGAGGACCCATGGGTCAGCTATGTGTCAAGGCGGGGCACGGAAATGCTCATGGTCCCAGGCATGATATTTACCATAGAGCCCATGATTAACATGGGCTCAGATGAAATCTTCACGGATGAGGAAGATGGCTGGACCGTCTACACGGCTGACGGGAAACCCTCTGCCCAGTGGGAAATCCAGGTTCTGGTCACGGAAGACGGATATGAGATAATGTCATATTGAGATTTCCGGCGGTTCGGGAACCTGGCCCATATGGGGACTGAATATTCAGATGAAGGTCAGTGGTCTGAAGGAATCGGTGAAGGAATCGGATTACGGGAATGGTTGTTGATTGGTATAAGGTGTGGTACAATCAAACCATTGGACAAAGGACATTTTACATTAATAAGGCAAGGGAGGAATTGGCATGAAAGCATTATTCATTGGCGGGACAGGTACAATCAGCGCATCCGTGACAGAGCTGGCCTTGAAACGTGGATGGGACATCACCCTGTTAAACAGAGGCAGCAGGCCGGTGCCGGACGGGATGGATTCCATTGTTGCGGATATACATGACGAGGAAGCGGTGGGAAAGGCCATTGCGGGAACAACATATGACGTGGTGGCGCAGTTTGTCGGCTATACGGCAGAGGACGCCCTGAGGGATATCCGGCTTTTTACAGGCGTGGCAGGACAGTATATCTATATCAGCAGCGCCTCTGCCTATCAGAAGCCCGTGTCAGATTACAGGATTACGGAAAGCACGCCGCTGGCCAATCCGTACTGGGAGTATTCACGGCAGAAGATAGACGCTGAGAATGCGCTTATGGACGCATACCGCAGGGATGGCTTTCCGGTCACCATTGTGAGGCCAAGCCATACCCACTGCGGGAAAAAACCGCCTGTCACGCCTCACGGCGCCAAAGGAAACTGGCAGGTATTAAAGCGCATCCTGGATGGTAAGCCGGTCATCATCCCCGGGGACGGGACTTCCCTGTGGACCGTGACCCATGCGTCGGACTTTGCCAAAGGCTATGTGGGGCTGATGGGCAATCCGCATGCCATTGGACATTCCTTCCATATCACAACCGACGAAAGCATGACATGGAACCAGATTTATGAAACCATAGCAGATGCCATGGGAATGCCTTTAAAGACCGTCCATGTGACAACGGATTTCCTGGTACGGCATGGGAGGCAGTATGACCTGGAAGGAGAGCTTCAGGGCGATAAATCCTGCAGCGTGGTATTTGACAATTCCAAGATAAAGCGGGCGGTACCGGATTTTGTGTGTACGGTCTCCATGGCCGAGGGAATCCGGCAGGCTGCCAGATATATGGTGGAACATCCCGAAACACAGGTGGAGGACCCTGAGTTCGACCAGTGGTGCGACCGGGTCATAGAGGCGCAGCTGGCGGCTGACCGGGCCTTTGAGGAGAGGGGATAGACCGGGCTTCTGGCCCGGGTATCAGGCTGGCAATTCATCAGACAGGGGCTTTGCCGTGGGACTGTGAATGGTTTACACGGTATAAGCCTCTGTTTTGGCGTAATCGATGATAATTTTACCGCATACCTTACAGCAGTACGCATCTGATATTGTGGCTGCGCCTCCAAAGATTTTTTTGGCCAGCTGGATACCTTCTCCTTTTTTAACATTTGCCGATTCATGCTTTTCTTTCTGCCAGGCAATCAAGCGCGCATCTGAAGTAATATATCCCTTTTTCATTTCCTGATTACAATATGGACATTTCATGGTCTCACCTCCATAGGACAGATATAATCTTATTATAGCAGATGAGGGAAAAAATATATCCCTTGATTTGCAGGGGCTTTTGCGAAGGCGGTATTCACGATTGTGGATCCGTATCTGTGAATCCGCTTTTGTGGATCCGGCAATACATGCGTTGTATTTTACCGTAATCCATCTTATAATGATACTAAATGGTGTTATCTGTAAATGATGGAATGCCTGAATAATAGATGGAAAATTGGAGTGATATATGGGATTATATGCAATAGGGGACCTTCACCTGTCTTTATCCACGGATAAACCCATGGATGTCTTTGGAAAAGAATGGAAGGACCATGTGGAGAAGATTGAAAAGAATTGGAAAAAGCAGATCCATCAAGAGGACACGGTCGTTATTACGGGTGACCATTCCTGGGGGCGGAATCTGAATGAGAGCAGGGCGGACCTGGGATTCATTGCCTCCCTTCCGGGCAGGAAAATCCTTTTGCGCGGAAACCATGACATGTTCTGGGACGCTAAAAAGACCCGTCTGCTAAATGAACTGTATAAAGGAAAGCTGTCTTTCCTGCAGAACAACTATTATACCTATGAGGATTGTTCCAAGGTGGTCCATGCCCTTGTTGGAACCAAGGGGTATTGCTATGAGGGAAAGGACACCCCGGAACATTTTCAGAAAATCGTGAAACGTGAACAGGAACGGCTGCGCATATCCTTTGAGTCGGCTGCGGCGGATGGATATGAACATTTCATCATGTTCCTGCATTATCCGCCCACCAGCATAGGGGAGATGGAAAGTTGTTTTACGCGCATGGCAGAGGAATATGGGGCGGAGATGGTGATTTACTCCCATTGCCACGGGGAAGCCCGGTATCAGGACAGCTTCCTGGGCGAGGTGGATGGGATTGAGTACAGGCTGGTTTCAGCGGATTACCTGAAATTCAGGCCGGAGAAAATCATGGGATGACGAAGGGAGGGGGACAGCTATGAAGGAACATTACAGGGATTACCCTGAATACGCGGCCTGCGGCCTGAACTGCGGCCTTTGCCCGCGGTATCACACGGAGGGCAGATCCAGATGTCCGGGATGCGGCGGGCAGGGATTTTACCTCAAGCATCCATCCTGCGCCATTATCAACTGCGGCCAACGCCACGGCGGGGTGGAATATTGTGTCCTGTGTGAGGAATTTCCCTGCAGGCGGTATGTGGATGAGCACCCGGAGGACTCATTTATTACATACAGGAATGTGACAAGGGATTTTGACAAGGTAAAAATGAGCGGGATAAATGCATACCGGGCTGAATTGGATGAGAAAATCGGCCTGCTGCGGTGGCTGCTGGAATATTGTAACGACGGAAGACGCAAGAATTATTATTGTCTGGCGGTCAACCTGCTGGAGCTTGAAGACGTGAAGGCTGTGGTTGGGCGCATCCGGGAACAGACGGTTGTGGAAGAGGGGAATGTGAAGGAACGGGCTGCCCGGGCCGTGCAGATGTTTGAGGAGATGGCCGGGGAACGGGGGATTGAGCTGCGGCTGAAGAATAAGAAATAGTTGTTTATTTAGCCAGTTACAGTATCCCCGGCAAAATGGGAGCCGCAAATATCGGAGGTGGCTATATGATATGGTTTAAGCCCAGCGATTATAGAAAGCAGCAGTATACAGAATTAAGGCTATACGCACCGGAAAATGAAAAGATATTATTGGATTTCAATCCTCTCAAAATGTCCGCCGGGCCGGATTGGAATCCGGCCTGGGAGGAATGGCACTGTTATGCTGCACCTTTACGGATATACAGGCAGGATTATGGATTATTACTCGGTTATCTCAATCAGATATATCCCACGAAAGACCCATTTGACGGAACGTTTCAACCGGCTTTTGATGTTTGCTTTGATAATTGGATAGGTAAAGACGATTGGCTTAAAATAATTCCAGAAATAGAACGGGATATGAAAAATATGCCTGGTGTTAAAAAGCTTTTCTTTCAAGCGTTTCTTGATTGGCTGAGGGATGCGCTTAACAATACTGACATCATTGTTGTTGAAGGGAATCAGTAGTGGTTTGATATTGATTTTCAGTAATGAAAATTGAAAGTTGCAGAGGAAAACAGATGAAGAAACTGATTATTTACGGTAGCGGATATGGAACGACAAGGACTTATGCATCCAGGTTTTCAGAGATGACAGGTATTCCTGTCATGAATTATGAGGATATGCAGTCATTGTCAGACTACGGCCTTATCATACATTTTGGCGGTTTATTTGCTGGCGGAGTGAAAGGTTTGAGAAAGACGGTTAAGGCAATGAACGATGATACAGCATTAATTATCGTAACAGTCGGATTGGCGGATGTAAATGATAAAGAAAATACGGACAATATAAAAAAGTCTATCAGTAAACAAGTACCTGAGAAAATTCTTAAGAACACGCAGGTATTTCATCTGCGAGGTGGGATTGATTATAGCAAGCTGAACTTTAAACATAAAACCATGATGACGTTGCTATACAGGAAAGCCAAGAGCCTGCCTGAAGAAAAGAAAACTGCTGAAATAACAGCAATGATTGAGACATTCGGTAAGAAAGTCAATTTCATTAATTTTGAATCCCTGTCACCAATTATGGATGCTGTTCAATGAATTCCGCTTGGTATGGCTTTTCGGATTGCCTTTGGCAGATAAGGCGGGGAACGATGAAATGGAGGTCCGGAGTGATGATATTATGAGAATAAAACACTACGCTATCGTTATTTTTAAAAGCGGCAGGCAGGGCAAAGTGGTACACACTTTGCCTGCCTGCCACTTTTGTGCTTCTGCAGGGCGGCTTCCGGGGGTTCCTTTACGGGTTCATATTCTTAAGTTCACTCATGATTTTCATCCATTGGTTATTATTAAGTATCTGGGTATAGTTTTCAAGGCTGCCCTGCAGATGTTCCTGGATGGCCCTGGCAGTGCTGTCTAAATCCTGGTTTAAAATACCCTGGATGATCCGTTCGTGTTCATCCCGTGTTCCTGCGTATCTGGAAGGAGTAAGAAGGGTCAGCCAGCGCAGTCTCTGGCTCTGCAGGCTGATGCGTCTGGATATGTCTTCCATACGTGAGTTGCCGGAATATTCTATCAGCTTCTCATGGAACGCCGTGTCATCGGAAAAGTTTTTGTCGAAGTTCCCATTTGAAATGTCATTACACAGATTCTGATGGATATCCATCAGTTCCAGCTTCTGGGCTTCCGTTAATCCTCCGTTGGACAGGATTATCTTAACACTCATGATTTCGATTGCTTCCCGTATCTGGAATATTTCCACAATATCAGTAAGGGTGATGGACCTTACCACCACCTTGGTGGCTGTCCGCTCCAGTAACCCTATATCAATTAACTGCTGCATTGCTTCCCTGACCGGGGTGCGGCTGATATTCAGCTCATTGGATAATTCCAGGTCGGATACGATTTCTCCTGAGGATAACTCATAATCATTAATTTTCTGGACAATCTTTTTTAATGCCGTGTCGGAGGCATTTCCTTTTAGCCTGGGCATATAAGCTATCTCCTTTTCAATGGATAAATCTATTTTAACTCAGTAAAAGAAAATTGTATACATAAAAATAAAACATACTAATGAATTGGATGAGGTTTATGTATACATAAAAGAGCAAAATATAAAAATAATTTGGCGTGTAGTGTTAAAAAATGAACTGATTATAGCAGGACAGAATACTTTGTATTGGGTTTTATGAAATAGTATACAAAAATACTTGATTAATTTGATATTATAGTATACAATAAAATAAAAATATAGGAAAAATAAAATACATAAATATTTTTCCGGATTTGATGGCCTTTGCAGCGGCGGAAATATATTTTTAAACGCTCCTCAAGGCTGGGAAAGGAGAAATCAGGTGTACGGCAAAATCATATCAATTGATACAAGGTATTTCAGACTGCCGCTGGAAGGTAATCTGGTGGATGCAATCCACGGAAAGCATAACTTTTTCGAGGTAATCACGGTTGAAGTGATGCTGGAAAGCGGAGTAAAGGGGGTGGGATATACATATACGGGCGGTATTGGCGGGGCGGCCATTGCGGTTATGATAGAGAAGGACTTAACGCCGCTGTTGATTGGAAAGGAAATGCAATGCCCGGAAACCATGAACCAGATGATGGCGTGGGGAATCCACTATGTTGCCAGGGGAGGGATTGCCTCCTTTGCCATTTCCGCGTTGGATATTGCATTCTGGGATGCAATGCTGAAACAGAAAGGGATGGGTCTGTCAGGGTATTTAGGTAATCCATCATCGAAAGTGCCTGTCTACTATGGCGGTATTGACTTAATGCTGACGGAGAAGGAGCTGCTAAGCCAGATTGAAGGCCAGATGGGACAGGGACACAATGCATTTAAGATTAAACTGGGCAGACAGGATGGGGATGAGGATATTGCCAGGGTGCGGGCGGTGCGCCGCCTCATAGGGGATAAGGCTGTTTTCATGGTGGATGCCAATATGGCCTGGGATGAAGCGGCTGCCATTGAGATGGCAAAGCGTCTGGAGGAGTTCCGCATCACGTGGCTGGAGGAACCCACGGATCCGGATGATTATGAGGCTTATGCAAGAATCGGGCAGGCCACATCCATACCCATTGCCATGGGGGAAAACCTGCACACCATTTATGAGCATGAGATGGCGCTGCGGATTGGACACATCAAATGTCCCATACCCGATGCCTCGAATGCAGGAGGGATTACCGGATTTATAAAGGTGGCAGGGCTGGCCGGACAATATCACTTAAAGGTCCACTCACACGGTATGCAGGAGCTGCACGTCAACATACTGGCAGGCCTGGAAAACAGAGGATATATTGAGTTCCACAGCTTCCCAATCTGGCAGTATACGAAGCGGCCGCTGATTATCAGGGAAGGATACCTGGAACCGTCGGACCTGCCCGGAACCGGAGTGGAATTTGACTGGGAGAAATTGGAAAAAATGAATCAATAGATATGAAAGGAGAAGGGGTTTATGTCAAAACAGTTAAATGTATGGAGGAAGAACCAGATGAGGCGTCTTGCGGCAGGAATCATGGCCTGTGCATGCAGTATTTCACTGATGGGGTGCGGTTCGGCAGGCAATGGGGCAGGGGGCGCGGGGAAAAATCCCGGCAGCGCCGTGGCTGACGGGGCCGGAACCAGCGGGGCTGCTGCGGAAGCAGGAAACGATTATCACGCTGAACTGAAGCTGGCCCATATCATGCCCATCGACCATCCGAACGGAATGGGGGCGGAGGAGTTTGCAAGGCTTGTAAAGGAAAAAACAGATGGTCATGTGACCGTGAGTGTGTTTCCTGCTTCCCAGCTTGGGAATGAAAAGGAGATATTCGACGCAGTGGAAATCGGCTCCATTGACTTTGCAATCATTGGATTTGGGGAACCGGCGAAAAAGTATCAGGACATAGGAATCCTGGACGCTCCGTATATTGCGGATGACAGGGAACATCTGGTACGGATTTTAAACAGCGATGCGGTGTATTCCATGTTTGATGAAATGGAAGAACACATGGGAGCCAGGGGAATCGGGGCATTTTACTATGGAGCCAGGTACCTGACAACAAAGGACAAGCCGGTGTCCGGCCCGGAAGACATGAAGGGGCTGAACATACGGGTGCCGGACCAGAAGCTTTATATTGACACCCTGACTGCAATGGGGGCAGTGGCAACTCCCATGGCTTTCAGCGAAGTCTTCCTTTCCCTGCAGCAGGGGGTCATTGACGGGCAGGAGAATCCACTGGCCACAATTGCTGCCAATAAATTCGACCAGGTCCAGCATTACCTTATTAAGACAGAGCATATTATGGGGGCCAATGCCCTTTACGCCAGCACAAAGACACTGGAATCCATGCCTGAGACTTACAGGACGGCGGTAACCGAGGCTGCCAGGGAAGCGTCGGCATGGATTGATGATAAGGCATTTGAGGCTGAGGATACATATATCCGGCAGCTGGAGGACAACGGTATGGAAATCATTGACGATGTGGACAAAGAAGCATTCAGGGAAATGACGGCGTTCATATATGATGATTTTGACCAGGAACTTGTTGATAAGATACGCGCCGTTGAATGAGGTAGGTTATGAAAAGGTTGATTAGTGGCTTACATAAACTGGAAGAATATTCTTTGATATTGTGCCTTGCCGTGATGGGAATCGTTCTGTTTGTCCAGATTATCATGCGCACCTTTTTTTCGGCTCCTCTCAAATGGGCTGAGGAGCTGGCAAGGTATCTCCAGATATGGATCACGTTCCTTGGTATTGGATACGGGATCCGCAGAGGTTCCCATATCGGGATGACGCTCCTTAAGGACAGGCTGCCACCGGTCCTTAAGGCGCTCTGCGGACTCATTGTGGATGTGGCGGGATTCCTGGCATTCATAGTGCTGTTTCGGACCTCCCTGCAGTTTCTTGCCCACCAGAATGTTGTTTCAACTGCAATGGAGCTGCCCATGCAGCTGGTCTACCTGGTCATACCGGTGGGGGCTGTGATTTACATGGCATACGATATGGGCATGATTGTCAGTGATATCAGGAAAATACTGCAAAGGAGGAAAGACGGATGCTGATTTTATTTGGACTTTTTTTCCTGTTGCTGTTAATGGGAGCGTCCATTGCCATGAGCATGTTCATCAGCTCGGTGGCATATATGGTGGTCTATGGACTGCCGTTGGAACTGATTGCCCAAAGGCTTGCTGCGGGGGTGGATTCCTTTCCCTTATTGGCCGTTGCCTTTTTTGTCCTGGCGGGAAATATCATGAACCAGGGAGGAATCACAAAGCGTATATTCTCCTTTGCAGACCATCTGGTAGGGCATTTTACAGGCGGGCTGGCACATTCCAATGTGTTGGCCAGCGTGATTTTTGCAGGGATGAGCGGCAGTGCAATCGCGGACACAGGGGGACTGGGGGCAATCGAGCTGCAGGCCATGAAGGACGGAGGCTATGATGATGATTTTTCCCTGGCAGTAACAGGGGCATCCTCCCTGATCGGACCTGTCATCCCCCCAAGCGTTCCGCTGGTTATTTTCGGCGTTACTGCTTCCGTATCGGTAGGGGACCTGTTTACGGCAGGAATCCTTCCGGGAATCCTGCTGGCTATTGCAATGATGGCTGTTAACTATTGCATCTGTAAGAACAAGGGCTATGAAAAGCGGAAACGGGCGACATTAAAAGAAATATGGAAATGCCTGAAATGGTCTTTTTGGGCGCTGCTTCTTCCTGTAATCATCAGGGGAGGGATTATTGCCGGGATTTTCACGCCGACGGAAGCAGCAGTCATAGCCGTTGTATATGGGATACTTCTGGGATTTTTATATAAGAGCATCACGCTGAAGGAGCTGCCGTCCGTAATCCGGCAGACATTGGATGTGACGGTTGGGGTGCTGTTCATCATTGCATCGGCCACACTGTTTTCATGGATCCTTACATTTTCACAGATACCCCAGACCGTGGCGGTATATTTAATGAATCTGACGGATAACCCGATGATGGCCCTTGTCATTGTCAGCGTCATACTGCTGTTCATCGGCCTGTTCATGGATATTACCCCGGCAATTGTCATCATGACGCCGGTACTGCTTCCGTTCATCACGGCGCTTGGGATTGACCCGGTCATGTTCGGCATCATAATGGTACTGAACCTCCTGATCGGCCTGGTAACGCCTCCGGTGGGGATGGTGCTGTTTGTGCTGTCCGGCGTGTCCGGCGTATCCATTGAAAAGATATCAAAAGCAATCATCCCGTATATCGTTGTGTCCGCCGGGGTTATCCTGCTGATTATTGTGTATACATATCTGATGGCGGTGAATCCCGGGCTGCCTGTGCCTTATTAATGTAGATGTGCCCAGGCTTCACGGCCATCATTAAGAGGATTATGAAAGGGCTGGCCCGGACGGAATTACCGGAACAAATCAGCCGCCTGTTCCATCCTTTCAGCCACAGCCACCCCGAACGGACACCGTTCCTCGCATCCCTTACAGCCGACACAGTCCTTGCCGTTGGCAGACAGTCCATCGTAATGGGCTTTCAGCGCGGCAGGGACCTCCGGCTGCATCACAGCCAGGTCATACAATTTATTGACCATCGCGATGTCGATGCCGGCCGGACAGGGCGCGCAGTGGCCGCAGTAGGTGCATTGCCCGTAATAAGCATGGGCGGGCGCCTTGGACAGTACGGTGGCATAGTCTTTTTCTTCTTCGGTGGCGGTCTCGTATGCAACCGCCTCGTCCACATGCCCTACGGTATCATATCCAACCATCACGCTGGCAACCCCGGGCCTGGTCAGGGCGTAATGCAGGCACTGTACCGGGGTCAGCGCCACGCCGAAGGGTGAGGTTTCTGCTGAGAACAGCCGTCCGCCCGCATAACCCTTCATGACCGTAATCCCGATGTTGTTCTTTTCACAGATCTTGTACAGTTCTGCCCGTTCCGGCGCAATCCCGCCTAACTGCTCATCGTAAGTTTCCTTAAAATAATCCTCCATGTTCTCGCTGGCAGGAAGCATGTCAAAGGCCGGATTGATGCTGAAGAGGATCATCTCAATCCGCCTGCTCTCCGCTGCCAGCTTTGCGACGGCCGGATTATGCGTGCTCATGCCGATGTGCCGGATCACGCCCTGCTCCTTCAGTTCCTTTGCATAGGCGTAAAACTCCCCGTCCATGATTCTGTGGTATTCCGCAATTTCATCCACAAAGTGGACCATCCCCAGATCAATATAATCCGTCCCAAGGCGTTTAAGCAGGTCTGCAAATGCCGCCTTGGCCTTCTCAAGGTCCCTGGTCCTCACATATTGGCCGTCCTGCCAGGTGGAACCCAGGTGTCCCTGGATGATCCAGCGCTCCCTGCGGCCCCTGATGGCAGCCCCGATGTTGGAGCGGACATTCGGCTCCGACATCCAGCAGTCCAGTATATTGATTCCCTTTTCCTCACAATAGGCAACAACCTGCCTCACCTCTTCTGTATCATGGCGTTCCAGCCATTCCGCCCCCAGTCCGATTTCGCTTACCTCAAGTCCTGTGCCGCCCAGTTTTCTGTATCTCATGCAGTGGCTCCTTTCCTGAGGCATTTTAAACATGCCCCAGCTTATCTGTTTGTTCATGATACTTATAATCATATCAGGATCCAGGCCGGATGGGAAGCAGGAGATGGGGCTGTCTGATATCAATAAAACCCATACATTTTCTGGAAATGCATCAAAGTTGCAACAAAATAGATAATATTCTGCTACGGAACCACATGGATCAGGTAATAACTGCTAATATATGCCCAGGGTATTAAACATTCCATATACGGATGTGAAAATGCTGAATAATAATTAGGGAAGGTGAAATGTATGAAAGGTGAAACATTCAAAAAGTATTTTCTTCTGACCGTGATTGCACTGGGGGCGGGTGTGATTTACAAGGTTGCCTACATGAGGGAGGCATTTTATGACGCCATGTTGTCGGGATTCCAGATTACCAATACCCAGCTTGGCACCATCAGCTCCATCTACGGGACCGTGGCCCTGATCAGCTATCTGCCGGGCGGTATCCTGGCGGATAAGGTATCTTATAAAAAGCTGCTGACCCTATCGTTCATAGGCAGCGGGGTGCTGTCATTGTGGTGCTCCACCATGCCGTCATTCGGTATGATTAAGGTTATTTTCGGGCTGATGGGCGTTACGACCATCCTTACATACTGGTCCGCATTTGTGAAAACAGTGCGTTCCCTGGGCAGTGACGAGGAACAGGGCCGCATGTTCGGACTTGCCGAGGGTATCCGCGGCATCAGCGGCATCATAGCCAGCTTCATCGTCATGGGCATCATCCAGGTGGCTGCAACCGAGGTGGGAGGAATGAAGGGGACCCTTATATTCTATGGCGTCATCTACATTGCAGTCGGCATCATCACCATGATCCTTCTTCCGAACCCAAAGGAGACCGGGGCGGAAAGAACCTTTGTGATGGGGGATCTGGTTGAAGCTTTCAAGCATAAAGGCACATGGCTTGTGTGTGCGCTGGTGTTCTGCTGGTACATGGTTTACTGCACGACATCCTATGCGATTCCTTATCTGACCAATGTTTACGGTGTTTCCTCTGTTGCAATCAGCACGCTCAGCATCATCAGGGCATATGGAATCGGCATTGTGGCGGCTCCCCTGGCGGGCTTTCTGGGAGACAGGCTTAAATCCTGCTCCAAGACACTGGCCTACGCATCCATCCTTGGCGTTGCGCTGATGGCAGTGTACCTGGTGACCCCGGTAAAGCCGGAGTTCCTCATGGTTCCGGTGGCCCTTACCCTGCTGTTCAGCTTTGTGGTATTTGCCGCAAGGGGAATCTATTTCTCACCCATGGCGGAAGCAGGTATTCCGCTTGCGCTGACAGGCGCGGCTTCCGGTCTGATCTCTGTTCTTGGTTACATGCCTGACATGTTCATCTTCAACATCATGGGCGGATGGCTTGACAACCTGCCCGGTGCTCAGGGATACCGTTACATCTTCATTCTTGCAACCGTGTTCCTGGTACTTGCAACCGGGGTTGGATTCTATATTTACAGATACGGCAAATCCCTGAAGACAGGGAATGATTAAAGGAGGATGGCATATGGGACGATATGATTTTGGTCAGCAGAAGGATATGAAGGGTACGGACAGCTGGAAATGGGACAAGGAAGGAAAGGAATGCCCCTACCCGCTGGGGGTGGCGGACACGGATTTCCTGCCCCCGCCGGAAGTGACTGAGGCAGTGATGAAGAAGGCCGCCCAGGGCAACTTTGCCTATGGCGTGATGCCTCAGGCATTTTATGATTCTGTTTCCCGCTGGTACAAAAAACGGCACGATGCGGATGTGGACGCGGATTGGGTTACCTATTCGCCCGGCCTGATCGTGGCAATCAAGATGCTCATGGAGGCAGTATCCCATGTGGGGGATAATGTAATCATCCAGCCGCCTGTGTATTTCAACTTTTCCCTCATCATCAGCAGGAACGGAAGGAATATACTGGAGAACACCCTGATTTATGAAAATGAAGGATACCGCATTGATTTTGAGGACCTGGAGAGGAAAGCGGCTGACCCAAGAACGACCATGATGATATTCTGCAATCCCCACAACCCGGTGGCCCATGCCTGGAGCAGGGAGGATGTGGAGCGGGTGGCGGAAATCTGCCGCCGCAACCATGTGTTTGTGGTAAGCGACGAGGCCCACAGCGACATTTTGTACCAGGGAACGAGGCATGTGCCGTTCATCTGCGTCAGCCGGGAAACTGCCATGAACAGCGCCTCCATCAACTCGGCGGGCAAGACCTTTAACACCAACGGGCTTTATGTGTCCTATGCCATCATTCCCAACAGACAGATACGGGATGCCTTTGAGATTGCGTATGCAAACCATCATTTTGATTTCAGCATGATTGGGGTTCCGGCCCAGATTGCAGCCTATGAACACGGAGATGCGTATACGGATGAGCTGAACGCATACCTGTGGGATAATATCATGTACCTGAAACATTTCCTGGAAGAAAAAATGCCGGAGGTCAGGATGGTTAAGCCCAATGCCACCTATCTCATGTGGCTGGATTTCCATGGCTGGGATATGGACAGCGACCAGGTGGATGGATTTTTCCGCTCGGCTGGCGTGGCGTTGAACAAAGGCAGTATCTATGGGGCTGCCGGGGACGGCTTCATGCGGCTGAATGTGGCGTGCAGCAGAAGCGTCCTGGAAGAAGCCATGGAGGCCGTGTATGAAAGGTATAAGGAGTTTTTCAATAAGTAATAGGCTGTGAAGGAAGGGACGGAATTTCTGATGGTTCCGTCCCACAATTGTATTGTTATCTGGTATAATTAGACTAAAATCTGAAAATAGCGGGGTGTGGTATGAAAACAATACTCATAATAGAAGATGATATCTCAATTGCCAGATTAATAAAGACACATGTCTCCTTTGCAGGTTATGAGGCGGTCATTGCCCAGGATGGGGAGATAGCGCTGGTGATGCTGGAGGAGGAGAAGTATAACCTGGTCATCCTGGATCTGATGCTGCCGCATGTGGATGGGGAAATGGTCCTTGAGTCCATCAAGAAACTGCAGCTGCCGGTTATCGTGGTTTCTGCAAAATCCAGCCTTGTGGACCGGGTGCGCCTGCTGCGGGCCGGTGCCGATGACTATATCACCAAGCCCTTTGAGAGCGCGGACCTGATAGCCAGGATTGAGGCGGTGCTCAGGCGCACAGAGAGGGCCTGCGGGAAGCTGGAATTTAAGGATATCGTGATGGATGTGGACCGGCACGCCGTGCATAAGGACGGCAGGGAGCTGGAAATCACGCCCAAGGAGTTTGAACTGCTGCGGTATTTTATGGAAAACCAGGACAAGGTAATCAGGCGGGAGGAACTTTCTGCCCATGTCTGGGGGCAGGAATACCTGGAAAGCAGCAGGACCGTGGAAATCCATGTCCAGCGTCTGCGCAAAAAGGCCGGGCTGAATGAGGAGCTGAGGACCGTGACAAAAGTGGGGTATATCCTGGAGGATAAAAGAGGGCAGAAATGATTTATAAAATGAAATTATGGCAGAAAATTTTCATCAGTTCCCTGATTGCCAGTATTCTTTTATTTGCTGTCTGCGGTATCATTACCACGGTTTCCGGACACAAGCGGAACCTCCAGTCGGAGGAAGCCCAGGCTGTCTGGATGGCGGGCCGGATGAAGGAGGAGGCGGAGGCGGCGTATCAGAAGTCCGGCAGCTGTCTGGCGGCATTTGGGAATCCACTGATTCCGGAGGATACGTACTTCCAGGTATTCTGCGGACAGGAGAAGGTATATGACGGCTTCGGGCTGGAGCCGGAGCCTTTGCGCTATGATTTTGGCTATGATATAAAGAGGGAGCCTCTTGAGATAGTAGCCATCAATAAGGTGAATTACCTGTTTGCAGAGGAACCCTTGTCCTTGGGCGGGGAGGAGGCAAGGCTGGTGCTGGTCAGGGACCTGTCGGATGTGTATGGCAGGTGCAATGCCCAGCTCCAGACCCTGTTCCTCCTGTGCGGCATCCTGTCGGTTGTCTCGGCCTTTATCATGCTGACAGCCTCCCTCATCATCACGGTTCCCATTAAGAAGATAAATGAGGCGGTAAAGATAGTCTCAAACAATTATTATGCATACCGGCTTCCGGTCACGGGCACGGATGAATTGAACGAATTATCCGGGAATTTCAATATCATGTGCGGCGCCATTGAAAACAATATCCGCAATTACAAATTTGCCATTGACAATTTCATCCATGAGGTAAAAACCCCTCTTACGTCCATCATCGGCTACGCGGACATGCTGAAATCCTATGATTGTACCGGGGAGTGCAGGGAGGAGGCCGTGGATTATATATTGATGCAGGCGCGCAGGCTGAATTCCCTGGTGAAGAAGATCATGGGATTCCTGATTGTGGAATCCAGACAGGTGGAGAAAAAGCGGGTGTGCCTGGATGAAGTGGTGAATATGGCGTGCATTTCCATACAGACCCAGGCGGAAATACGGGATATACGGATTGAATACAGGAACAGGCCGGAGGCTTATATGTACGGGGATGAGGAATTGCTGGCAACCCTCCTTGTGAACCTGTTGGACAACGGTGTGAAGGCATCCGGGGAACATTCGCGTATCCTGGTGGACGCGGTTACAAGGGAGGGCGCGGTTGAGGAGATATCGGTACGGGATTTTGGGATAGGCATACCGGAGGAGGAACTGGACAGGCTGACGGAACCATTCTATATGGTGGACAAATCCAGGAGCCGTTCCCAGAATGGGATCGGCCTGGGGCTTTCCATCTGCCAGTCCATTATCCAGGCCCATGACGGCAGGATTGGGATATCCAGCGTGCTGGGGGAGGGAACCACCATACGGCTTCATTTTCCATATGAGGAGTACCTGTATCTGAGCCAGGCCCAGGATGAGCTTTTCGAGAAGTCAGACGCAAAGGAGTGAACGATATGAATGACAGCTTTAAGAAAATAAGCACGTTCCTGGTGCTGGTATCCGGCCTGGCCCTGATTTTTGAACTGCCCTATATCAGAAACAGTTTCTATGTGCCCATCTGTCAGGCATTGAACCTTAACAACCAGGAATTCGGGGTCCTTTCCAGTATCTATTCCACGGTGAGCCTGGTCATGTATGTTGCGGGTGGTTTCCTTTCGGACCGGCTGAATTCCAGGTGGCTTTTGTTCCTGCCCTTTGCAGGCACGGGCATCCTTGGGTTCTGGTTCTCACGTTTTCCGGATTATGGGGAACTGAAAATCATATTTGCCCTTATGGGGATCACCACGGTCATGACCTTTTTTTCCACATCCATCCGCATCCTCAAGAACCTGGGAGGCAGATACGAACAGGGGCGGATATTTGGATGGATGGAGGCCGGGAAGGGGATTTTCGCAGGCGTGACCTTTTTTGTGATCCAGCTGCTGTTTCAGGCGCTGGGGGAGGGAAGGTTCGGGTTTGAATGGGTCATTAAGGCATATGCCATCCTGAACATCATACTGGGCATCGGCGTGGTCCTTGTCGTGCCGGACGAATACATCCATGTGGAGCGCACCATTCCGCTGAAGCAGGAGATTCGGGATGTGGTATTGAATCCAAGGGTCTGGATCATGTGCCTGATTGTGTTTTCGGGGTATTCCATGTACGCACTTTTAAGCTTTGTGCCGCCGTTTTTCCTGAAAGCCTACAATTCCTCCATCGAGGTCAGCCGGTTCCTTTCCACATGGCGTTACGGAATCCAGATTGTGGGCGCGGTCCTGGCGGGCTATCTGGCGGACCGGGCCAGGTCCGGCTATAAAATCATATTCGGGGGCTTTATCCTGATGCTGGCCTCCATCCTGGTATTCATCATCCAGCCCTATGACATGTCTTCCCTGATGCTGGGGATTTTTGGCTTTATTGCATTTTCCATTGCCGTCTATGGGATTAAGGGGCTGTATTATGCCTTGATTTCAGAGAATTCCATTGATTCCTCCTGTATCGGGGGAACGGTCGGTATCGTGGCCGCCATCGGGTATCTGCCGGATACCTTCATGTACAGCATGGTGGGGAACTGGATTGATGCGGGAATGGACGGCTATTATAGAATGTTTACCTATGCAATTGTTGTGATCCTGCTTGGGACCATTGTGACGGGGATCATGCTGACAGGAGCGCATCCTGTAAAGAGGAGGAAAAGATAGATGACAGATAAGACTGATAAGAAGGGAAGGCTCAGGAAATGGGTTTTCTGGCCGCCGTTCCTGGTATTGCTTCTGGTACTGTTTCTGGGATTCGTATCCCAGGACGTATTCCTGAAATTCATTAATCACATAAAAGACTGGATATGGGGGAACTTCAGGTGGCTTTTCTCCGGATATGGGATGGTGGCGGTGGTGGTCTGCTGTTACGCCTGTTTTTCCAAGTTCGGGGACACGGTCATAGGCGGAAAGGATGCCAAACCCATACTCAGCAGATTCAACTGGTTTGCCATCAGCCTGTGCACCACCATCGCGGCCGGCCTTATGTTCTGGGCTGCCGCTGAACCGCTGTACCTGATGAGCGACCCATCGCCGTTTTTCGGCCTGGAGCCGGATTCGCCCCAGGCAGCCGTATTTGCCATGGCCCAGATGTACCTGCACTGGGGGATTACCCCGTATGCCATCTATGCCCTGGCCGCAACCGTGTTTGCGTTCGTGTACTACAATATGAAAAAGCCCTTTACCTTAGGCGCCTGCATATACCCGCTGGTTGGTGAGCGGGCCATCAAGGGCAGGCTTTCAGATGCCATTGACGCCCTGTGTATTTTCATCCTGTGCGCAGGCATGGCGGGTTCCCTGTCCACGGGTGCATTCTCCGTGGCAGGCGGGGTTTCCAATATAACGGGAATCCCCAACAGCAGCGTGATGCTCATCCTTGTGATGGCAGCCATCATCCTGGTGTATACGATTTCCGCGTCCTCTGGACTGATGAAGGGGATTAAATGGCTGTCCAGTTTCAATGTGTACATATTTTCCTTCCTCATCCTGTTCCTATTCGTGTTCGGTCCTACCCGTTTCATCCTGAACTTCGGCATGGAATCCGTGGGGGAGATGCTGGATTCATTTTTCATGCGCAACCTGTTTACGGATTCCATGAACCTGGGAAACAGTGCCTGGTCCAGCCTTGCCAACATGAAGGTGGGATACTGGGCCAGCTACCTGGCGTGGGCCCCTGTGACCGCCCTGTTCCTGGGGAAGCTTGCCAGGGGATATAAGGTGAGGGACTGTATCATCATCAACCTGTTTGTGCCCACTGCATTTTCCATGGTCTGGGTCGCCATCTTCGGAGGCACGTCCATCCATATGCATATGCAGGAAAGCCTGCTTCCCCTGTTGGAAACCTCCGGGGCGGAGTCCATTGTGTATAAGCTCTTTGAGGTACTGCCCCTGCGGCAGCTGTGTGTGCCTGTGTTCGTCCTGGCCACCTTCATTTCCTTTGTCACGGCGGCTGACTCCAATACCAATGCCATTGCGTCGGTGTGCACCTCGGGCATGTCGGAGGAACAGATGGAGGCGCCTGTTTCCATGAAAATCCTGTGGGGCGTCATAATCGGGGCCATGGCGGCCGTGATGGCGGTATTCACGGGCGTGGGAGGCGCCAAGACGCTGGCCAGCATCGGGGGATTCCCTTCCATGTTCCTGCAGATGGCGTCCTGTGCGGCCCTGCTGAAAATCATGCGCAACCCGGGGAAATTTGATATTTACTCAAAAAAGGATGAAAAAGAGGGGGATAAAAAATGAAGATAACAGGCATTGAGATCAAACAGTACGCAAAGCCGCTGGACCCGCCGTTCCTGGCGTCATGGGACCCCAATCCAAGGGTGAAATTTGCGTCCACGATTGTGTATGTCCACACCGATGAAGGCATAACAGGCATTGGCTCCGGTGATCTGATGACCGGATTTGCAGGCCATGAGAAGTTTTTTATCGGGAAGGATCCCTTTGAAATCGAGAACCATAATAAGGTGATTGACAATATTGATTTCCATTATGGCAGGTGCTGGCCCCTGGATATCGCGCTGTGGGATATCATCGGAAAGAAATGCGGACAGCCCATCTACAAACTGCTGGGCGGGAAACAGGATAAGATGAGGGCCTACTGTTCCTGCGGCGCCCGCATCAGCGCCGGGGAGAGGGCAGAAAAGGCAAAGGAATATGTGGGGATGGGATTTAAGGCCATGAAAATCCGTTTCCACCATGAGGATGTCAGGGAGGACATCAAGGTGGTGGAGGAAGTCAGGAAGGCCATCGGCGATAAGATGGAAATCATGGTGGACGGCAACCAGGCCTGGAAGATGCCCTGGGACGTGGAGCGGATATGGGATTTGAAGAAAGCCCTTAAGGTTGCAAAGGAACTGGAAAAATACGGCGTATACTGGCTGGAGGAACCCCTGCACCATGCGGACTACGATAATCTGGCCAGGCTCAGGCAGATGACCAGCCTGAGGATTGCGGGCGGGGAAATGAACCGGAGATGGCATGATTTCCGGGATCTGGCGGACAGGGGAAGCTACGATGTATATCAGCCGGATACGGTTTTATGCGGAGGATTTACAAGAACCAGGAAGATTGCGGATTATGTCCAGTCCAAGGGCGCCGTATTCTGTCCCCACACCTGGTCCAATGGAGTGGGCCTTCTGGCCAACCTCCACATGGCCTGTGCGGTCAGTGACGCGCAGTACCTGGAATACCCGTTTGATCCTCCGGTGTGGACCGTGGACCGCCGGGATTATATCCTCAGGGAAGAGGACCGGGTGCTCATTGACAAGGACGGATACATGCATGCGCCCCAGAAGCCGGGACTGGGATTTGAGCCGGATGAAGAGGCGCTGAGGGAATATGAGGTGAAGGAGTACTATGTGGGGGAATAAAGGGTTCCCGCAGGTCTGATGATATGATGATGTGGCCGCCGGGCCGTCTGTTGGGACGTCCGGCGGCTTTTTCCGTGTTAAGGGATGTTGAAAATCCATTCCTGCCATCCGCATGTCCATATGGTATGGAACACAGGGATATAATAGGCAGGGATATAATACAATAAAAAGAGTAGCCCTTCATCCCTTTTGGTAGTACAATGAACAGAGATATTGGGAAAATGAAAACACACCCTGGTATATACAACAAGGAGGTTTATCATGCTGCCAGACAGAAAACGGGCTGAGGAAGAACTGGTATGGGCCGGGGAACAGAATCCGGGAATCTGGGTGGACCATTCCAGATATGTGGCCATGGCCTGTGAATATATCGCATCCAGGTGCGGTTGGCTTGACAACGAACACGCCTACGTGGCGGGGCTTCTCCATGACGTGGGCCGGTTTCCGGGCCGGATATCGGAACGCCACCTGATAGAGGGATACCGCAGATGCATGGAGCATGGGTGGGATGAGGCGGCTAAAATCTGCATCAGCCATGCCTTCATGATTCAGGACATAGGGACATCCATCGGCGTATTCGATATGCCTGAGGAGGACCGGCAGTTCATGAAACAATTCATCGAATCAGCGGTGTATGATGATTATGACCGTCTGGTGCAGTTATGCGATTCCCTGGCCCTGCCCAGCGGCTTCTGCCTTCTGGAAAAGCGGTTTGTGGACGTGACCCTGAGATACGGGACGCACCCCTCCACAGTGCCCAGATGGAAGAAGATACTGGGAATCAAGGAGTATTTTGAGGAGCGGATGGGATGCGGGATTTATGACCTGCTTCCAGGCGTCAGGGAGAATACATTCCTGTGAGGAAGCTCAGATAAGGATAAGGTAACAGAAGGAAACATGATAGAGGAAAAGGAGACTGGCTTATATGGTATACACATGTAAAATACCTTCCCCCGCAGGACTTCTCACCCTTTCCAGCAATGGGAAGAGCATAACAGGCCTGTGGATAGAGGGACAGAAATATTATGGAAGCACGCTGGACCGTAACATGCTGGAGCGTATTGACGGCGGGGTGTGGAAGCTTAAGGAATCAGAAAGGGTTCCGGGTCTGTATGAAGAAAAAGCGGAACTTCCCGTGTTTGATGAGGCAAGGACCTGGCTGGATGCATATTTTAAGGGCAAGGAGCCTGGATTCCTTCCAAGCCTTGAACCCCAGGGCAGCGCGTTCCGGCAGATGGTATGGAAGATATTATGTGAAATCCCATATGGCAGAAGCACAACCTACGGCGAAATCGCCAGGAAAGTGGCGGAGTTACTTGGAAGGCCCACCATGTCGGCCCAGGCCGTGGGCGGGGCAGTGGGACATAATCCCATATCCATCATGATTCCCTGCCACCGGGTCATGGGGGCGGACGGCAGCCTTACCGGCTATGCGGCTGGGATGGATGTGAAGAAAATGCTTCTGGAGCTGGAAGGCAGGAGAGGCGAATGATATACACAATCCCGCACTATTATAAACAATTCCGGTGCATCGCATCCGGCTGTACGGATACCTGCTGCGCCGGGTGGGCCATCATGATTGACAGGAAGGCGCTGGAGAACTACCGGCAGATGAAAGGCCCATTTGGAAACCGCCTTTACAACTCCATTGACTGGAAGGAAGCCTCATTCAGGCAGTATGAGGGGCGGTGTGCATTTTTAAATGAAGAAAACCTCTGTGATATCTACGCCGAGACAGGGCCAGAGAACCTTTGCAGGACCTGCCGCACCTATCCAAGACACATTGAGGAGTTTGAGGGATGCAGGGAAATATCCCTGTGCATGTCCTGCATTGAGGCGGCAAAGCTTATCCTGGGCTGTGAGGAGCCGGTGCGGTTCATCACAAAGGAGGACGGGAAGGCGGAATCTTATGAAGATTTTGATTTTTTCCTTTATACAAAGCTGATGGATACACGGGAGCTGGCGTTGTCCTTACTGCAGGACAGGTCAATGGACATCAGCATGCGTATTTCCATATGCCTTGCACTGGCCCATGACCTGGAGCGGCGCATACGGCAGGGGCGCCTGTTTGATGCGGATGCACTGCTCATGCGGTACGCAGGCAGCAGTGATGATTACCGTGCGATACAGGAGCGGGACGGATTTTTCCATAGGAAACTGGCGGATTACCGGATGACCCAGGTGGCGCGTTATGGCATCGTGAAGGAGATGTTCGGGATTTTTAAAGATCTGGAGGTCCTGGGACAGGACTGGCCGGACTTTGCCAGCCGGGCGGACAGGACCCTGTACGGTGAAGGGGAGACTGTGTATGGGGAAATGAGGACGGCGTTCCTGAATGGTCCGGCGGGAAAGAAACTGCCGCTGTGGAGGGAACAGCTCATGGTTTACTTTGTATTTACCTATTTCTGCGGCGCGGTCTATAACAACAGTCCTTTCAGGAAAATGAAAATGGCTGCAGCCTGCACCCTGTTAATTGAGGAACTGGCGCTGGCTGTCTGGCAGCAGAATGGGAGACAGCTGGAATTCCTGGATTTTGTGGATGTTGCCCACTGCTTCTCAAGGGAGGTGGAGCATTCAGATATCAATAAGGGACGCCTGGAGGACTGGATGGCGAAGGGGAAGGCGTTTTCACTGGAACATCTGCTGAACGCGGTGAACAGCTGAATCGGAACTGGGGTAAGAAAGGGGATTGGGGATGTTTGAGGATTCATTCCTGCCCTTAAAAGGAGCGGCTGATTGCCATGGAACATTGGAAGGCCCATTATCGGGATGGGCAGTATGACCTGGATTGTATCATAGAGAATATGTATGGGGATGACGGCGCAGGGCAGCCCCTTTGGATGCGCATGGATAGCGTTGCATTCTGGGCAAAGGATTAGATGGGGAACAGGTTTGGCCTGATGAAACCATCTGCGAAAGTTTTGCCCTTGTGACGACCAGTCGCCGCTTTGAAGCATCGCCTCCGTCGAATTTTTTTGAAAGCTCCCTGTTGTCCATCTGCGGACAGATTGCAGGAATTTATTATTTGTACGTTTCATTCACATAAAATCTGGAAACTCTCAAAAAAGTTTTATAAAAAAATACTATGGGAAAAACTAGATGATATTGAAATGGAGATATCACTTGCCTATATAAAGTTTGGATGAGTGTATAAAATTATGATATTATTTTCACAACAGTAATTGAAAGAAGGAGGAGCCGTGGAACAACAATTTTATGAGCAGATTAAAAGAATTCTTTCTGAAGCCAGAAACAAGGTATATCAAACTGCAAACTTTGCGATGGTGGAAGCGTACTGGAATATAGGGAAAAGTATCGTAGAACAGCAGGGCGGTGAGGAAAAGGCGGAATATGGAGTCCGCCTAATAGCGGAACTATCTAAACAGATGACTACAGATTTTGGAAAGGGATTCACAGTTGCAAATCTTAAAAATATGCGCCAGTTTTATCTTACATTTCCAAAAAGCTACGCACTGCGTAGCGAATTGAGTTGGACACATTATCGCTTGCTTATGCGTGTGGAAAATAAAAACGCGCGCCAGTTCTATATAGAGGAGGCAATAAAGTCAAATTGGAGTACACGGCAGTTGGAAAGGCAAATTAATTCTTTCTTTTATGAAAGGCTGTTATCCAGCCAAAATAAAGAAAAAGTTTCGGAAGAAATCCAGAAATTGGAGGCTGCAAAAGTACCAGAGGATATTATCCGCGATCCATACGTATTAGAGTTTCTGGGATTGAATCCAAAAGACGATTTTTATGAGAGTGATCTTGAAGAAGCGTTGATAACGCATTTGCAAAAGTTTCTCTTAGAATTGGGGAGAGGATTTTCTTTTGTTGCCAGACAGAAGAGGATTACATTTGATGGCCGGCATTTCCGAATAGATCTTGTTTTTTATAATTATATTTTGAAATGTTTTGTATTAATTGATTTAAAAATCGGAGATTTGACACATCAGGATTTGGGGCAAATGCAGATGTATGTCCATTATTACGAACGTGAATTGATGAATGAGGGGGATAATCCACCGATAGGAATTGTACTTTGTGCGGATAAAAGTGAATCTGTAGTAAAGTATACATTGCCAGAAAATGAAACACAGATTTTTGCGTCAAAGTATAATCTATACCTTCCAAGCGAAGAAGAGCTGTCACAGGAATTGCAAAGAGAGTACAGAGCATTGGAATATGATAAAGAAAAATCAAAATAACTTTACTTTAAAGAAAGTGTAATGTAAGATGGGTAAAATTGACGAAGAAATTTACCCCACCATTATGTAATGGAAATACTTTTGCCATGTGGTTATCAGTAAAATGATACTACGGGGCAAAACCCTTACTTTTTGGTAAAAGTCATACGATTTGGAAAAACCTATACCACGGAACAAAAGGCTGCCGTTAGCTTACTTGAGACCGAAAAAGCAGGTTGAAAAAGACACTTGATATGGACGCTTTGTCTAAACTATAGTAAACTGGATGGAGCACTAGCTGAAAATTTGAAATTTGAGGGATGATATGATATTTGAAACGGAGAGGTTGTATTTACGAGAGATGAATCAGTCTGATTTCAAATCTTTATGCAAGATATTACAGGATGAGGAAACTATGTACGCTTACGAAGGAGCGTTTAGTGATACTGAAGTGCAGGAATGGTTGGATAGACAAATTTTCCGTTATCAAAAATGGAACTTTGGATTATGGGCAGTCATCCTTAAACAGACGGATGAAATGATTGGTCAATGTGGACTTACGATGCAGCAGTGGAAAGATGAGGAAGTGCTTGAAATCGGTTATCTTTTTGAACGGCTATACTGGCATAAAGGGTATGCTTCCGAAGCGGCAAAGGCCTGTAAAAAGTATGCGTTTGAAATATTAAAAGCGGATGAAGTCTGCTCTATTATCAGAGATACCAATGTTGCATCTCAAAATGTAGCCATAAGGAACGGTATGACAATGACGGACACATGGACAAAATATTATAAAGGTGTCGATATGCCGCATTACCGCTATATCGTATATCGCTGACGAGTCCGGTCTGCTGAACTGTCAGAACAGACTTATGTGGAGGTATCCATGAACTACATTATCGGTGTACCCGCTCCGCTGAGATCAATCATCGAACAGCTTGAGCTACAGGTATATGTAACGGATTTTGGGAAGAAAAAAGACGACATTGCTTTGGTGGCAGAAGTTGGCACAAAAGTAGTCGGCGCTGTCTGGGTCCGTATTATGAACGATTACGGACATATAGATGATGCGACACCTTCCTTTGCCATTTCCCTGTATAAAGAGTATCGGGGATGGGGAATCGGTACTGCTTTAATGCAGGAAATGCTTTGTATATTAAAACGAAGAGGATATCAACAGGCATCACTTGCTGTACAAAAGGAAAACTATGCCGTGAAATTATACAAAAAAGTGGGATTTGAAATTGTTGATGAGAATGAGGAAGAATATATCATGGTCTGCTATTTTTAGAAAAACGGTTGACTATGCCTTGTTCCGAGGAGGAGTAAAGGACCATGGGAATGCCGGAAAAATAAAGCCTGCCATGTCTGCACCATATGGATTGCTTGCCGTAGGAGGTATTGGTGGTTGGTTTGCTGGCCTTTTTATAGGGAAAAGGAGGTTATCATCAGCAATCGAAAGAAATAATAGATGAAATTGTTAAGGTTAATGAGGTTGAAGAAGTATAATATTTAATTTGGAGATGATTGGAGCATTAGATATGAGCATATATTTTTATGGCTGTATTACGATGGATGGATATCTTGCTGACAAAGCCCATAATTTAGATTGACTTTATCAAACGTAATTTGTAAAACAGATAGACAAAGACAAGAATATCTGGATTATCGGCGGCAACACGATATTGAGGCCTCTGTTGAATAATAACATGGTTGACCATATTATAATGCAGGCTGCACCCGTATTATTGGGGACAGGGATTCCTTTGTTTACGCAAAAAGAGGAATTAAAGCGCTATCGGTTGGAATCCGTAAAAAAATATGGACAGTTTGCAGAATTAGTTTACGAAAAAGGGATAAGATGCGTGTGGAAAATGAACATGCCGTCAGTTCTATACAGAAGAGGCAATCAAATCAAATTGGAGTACACGGCAGCTTGAAAGGCTATAAAAGTGAATCTGTAGTCAGGTATACGTTGCCAGAAAATGAAACATAGATTTTTGCCTCAAAGTATAAGCTATATCTGCCAAGTGAAGAGGAACTGTTACGGGAATTGCAGGGAGGGTATGAAGCATTAGAATATGATAAGAAAAAAGAAAATTAACATTTTGTTTATGACAAAGAGTAATTCCGGTTGGAAAATTATAATGTAGTATAAAACTCCCGTTCCACCGAGGGGAGAATATATGAGGAAAACATGATAGATGAAAACATGCTTTATCAAATGATTTTCAAAAGAAAATCATTCCATCTTTTCAGGAATATTGGGGATGAATCAATTTCTTGGGAGGAAATAAGGGAAATTGAAGAAGTATATCCGTCATTGACACCGCTGTGTCCTGATATTAAAACAGCGGTAAAAGTGCTGCCGGCAAATGAGACAACGTGTAAACGGGGACAGGAATACTGTATCCTGCTGTACAGCGAGAAGAAAGACAATTACCTTCAGAATATAGGATATATCGGCGGGCAGTTGGATTTGTACCTGGTTTCAAAAAACATAGGCACTTTATGGTATGGGATTGGAAAAGCGGAAGAAGGTTTAATCCATGGCCTGGAATTTGTCATCATGATTGCCATTACCAAAATTGATGATGAAAGAAAATTCCGAAAGAACATGTTCAAAAGCAAACGCAGGACCGCAGAGGATATATGGGCGGGAAATATGCTGGCTGATGTGGCTGACATTGTAAGATTTGCTCCCAGTTCCTGCAACACACAGCCGTGGATGGTTGAATGCAATGCGGTTGGTTTGGCGGTTTACAGATACAAAAAAGCTGGTAAGCGTGGAATCATGCCGTCTGATAAGGTGTCTTTTTACAATCGGATTGATATTGGTATTTTCATGTGTTTTTTGGAATTATGTCTTAAGAAGAACGGCATACGTTACAATAAAAGCATCTATGTTGACAAAGGCGGTGATGCCCCCCGGACTTTGAATGCAGTCTACAGATTTGTATAATTTGTATAGATTCCAACCTGCCGGGCTGATAAGCAACATTTTATATAAATGTTACTTTCATACTTGATAATTTTTGTCAACTTTGGTATAATATTACATATGAATTGTTATATCTTTAACAATAAAGGCGGCATGAACATGATGATAACAAGAGAATCCGATTATGCGGTGCGCATGATCCGCGCCCTGAAGGACGGGGAGCAGCTGACCATTGGGCAGATATGCCAGAAGGAGCAGGTGCCGAGGCAGTTTGCCTATAAGATACTAAAGAAGCTGGAAAAAGCCGGGCTGGTGCTTATCCGCAGGGGAGCAGGCGGCGGGTGCAGCCTGGGACAAAGCCTTGATGTGCTTACGCTTTTGGATGTCATACGCGCCACCGACGAGGAATTTTTCCTTAATCCCTGTCTGAGGGAGGGGTACCGCTGTGAGTATGCAGATGGCAGCGGCCATAATTGCACGGTCCATTGCGAACTGGCCAGGGTACAGGCAATCCTGGAGCGGGAGCTGAAGCACAGGACGCTGGCAGAGATGTTTTGCTGACCGGGAATTCCATATCCTTTTTTAATACCAACCTTATTTTTTGTTTAGAAAGTGGATTATTTTTGTCCACTTTATGATATACATAATTTTATTTTTTTAATCCAAACCCACAGTTCCATTCAAAACTTCAACAGGAGGTATTTACCATGAACAATTGTTACAGCTGTACAACCTGCAAAAGCGCAGATAAGCCATTGGAAGGATACATAGCAGGACTTCCGATGGAAACATCCCACCACAGGGTGGAGGGCCAGTCCGTCAAATGCGGCTTCGGGCTTCAGGGCGTCTGCTGCCGCCTCTGCTCCAACGGTCCCTGCCGTATCACCCCGGAAGCGCCCCATGGCATCTGCGGCGCGTCGGCAGACGTAATCGTGGCAAGGAATTTCCTGCGCGCCGTTGCATCCGGATCCGGCTGTTATATCCATGTGATTGAGACCACTGCCCTGAACCTGAAACAGACCGCCCTGGCAAAGGGGGAGATAAAGGGGATGAACGCGTTGAAGCATCTGTGCGGACTCTTCGGGATTCCGGAAAGCGACCCGCACACCGAGGCTGCCGCCGTGGCGCAGGCCGTGCTGGATGATTTATACCTGCCGGATTACGTACCCATGAAGCTGCAGCAGAAGCTGGCTTACGGCCCGCGCCTTGAGAAGTGGAAGGAGCTTGGCATCCTGCCCGGCGGGGCCAAATCCGAGGTCTGCGCAGGTGTGGTCAAATGCTCCACCAACCTGAATTCAGACCCGGTTGACATGCTGCTCCACTGCCTGAAGCTTGGCATATCCACCGGGGTATACGGCCTTATGCTGACCAATCTCCTCAACGATGTCATGCTGGGGGAACCGGAAATCATGCCTGCCCCCGTGGGACTTGGGGTCATTGACCCGGATTACATCAATATCATGATAACAGGCCATCAGCACTCCATTTTCGTGCATCTTCAGGAACAGCTTAAGAAGCCGGAGGTCCAGGAACTGGCCAGATCAGCCGGGGCAAAGGGCTTCCGCCTGGTGGGCTGCACCTGCGTGGGCCAGGATTTACAGCTGCGCGGCGTGCATTACCAGGATATATTCAGCGGTCATGCAGGCAACAACTACACCAGCGAGGCCGTGCTTGCCACAGGGGCCATTGATGCGGTGCTCAGTGAATTTAACTGCACCCTTCCCGGAATTGAGCCTATCTGTGATTCACTGCACATTAAGCAGATCTGTCTGGACGATGTGGCTAAGAAGCAGAATGCCCAGCTGAAACCATTTGTGTTTGAGGACAGGGAACGCATCAGCAGGGAAATCATAGAGGATGTTCTGGCTTCTTACAGGGAACGCCGGACCATCGTGTCCCTTAACCTCCTTAAGGACCACGGCAACCGGAATACCATTACCGGTGTCAGCGAGGTTTCCCTGAAGAAGTTCCTGGGGGACAGCTGGAAACCGCTCATTGACCTGATTGCATCCGGCGACATCAAGGGGATTGCAGGGGTGGTGGGATGCTCCAACCTGACAGCCGGAGGCCATGATGTGCTGACCGTGGACCTGACAAAGGAACTGATTGCCAGGGACATCCTGGTACTTACCGCAGGATGTTCATCAGGGGGCCTGGAAAACTGCGGCCTTATGACGCCTGAGGCAGCAGAGCTTGCAGGACCGAAGCTTAAGGCTGTCTGTCAGTCCCTTGGGATTCCTCCGGTGCTCAACTTCGGGCCATGTCTTGCCATCGGCAGGCTGGAGATGGTGGCAACCGAGCTTGCATCCGCCCTTGGGGTGGATATCCCCCAGCTTCCCCTGGTGCTCTCCGCCGCCCAGTGGCTGGAAGAACAGGCCCTGGCCGACGGCGCCTTTGGCCTGGCTTTGGGGCTTCCCCTTCATCTGGGGCTTCCTCCCTTCATAACAGGCAGCAGCCTGGTGACCAAGGTCCTTACACAGGATATGAAGGCCCTTACCGGAGGCCAGGTCATTGTGAACAGCGATGCAGTGGAAACAGCGGGGATATTGGAACAGATCATTGAAGAAAAACGGAAAGCGCTGAATATATAGGAGGGGTGGCTATGAAACGAATATGGATTGACGCCTGCAAGTGCGATGGCTGCCTGAACTGCACACTTGCCTGTATGAATGCCCACAGGGCGGATAAAGGCAGCATATATGACCTTAATCTGGCGGACCCGTCCAATGAGAGCCGCAATTTCATCCACCGGCAGCCGGACGGCACTTACCGTCCCGTGTTCTGCCGCCACTGTGATGAGCCGGAATGTGTAAACTCCTGCATGAGCGGCGCATTAAGTAAGAACCCGGAAACAGGGATTGTTGAGTATGACGAAAAACGCTGTGCCGGCTGTTTCATGTGTGTGATGAACTGTCCCTTCGGTGTGCTGAAGCCGGACAGCACAACTAAAAGCCGGATCATCAAGTGCGATTTCTGCAAGGACAGCGGCAGTGAGCCAAGCTGCGTCAAGGCATGTCCCAAAAAGGCAATCTGGGTAGAGGAGGTGCAGTCATGAGATATGTGGTTGTAGGAGCCGGCGCAGCCGGGATCAGCGCGGCAAGGACGCTGCGCCAGCTGGACCGGGAAGGGCAGATTGTCCTGGTGTCCAAAGATGAAAAAGTCCATTCCCGCTGTATGCTGCACAAATATCTGGGAGGCCAGAGGACGGCAGAGGAGATAGACTTTGCGCCGCCGGGTTTCTTTGAGTCCCAGGGCATTGACTGGATTGCAGGTAAGGCCATGACAGGGCTTCACTGTGATGAAGAAACGGTTGAACTGGACGATGGGACATTGATACCATATGACAGGCTTTTGATATGCAGCGGGGCGTACTATCTGGTTCCCCCCGTGCCGGGGCTCAGGGAGGCAAACAATGTATTCGGGTTCCGCGACCTGTCAGACGCAGAGGCGGTTAAAAATGCCGCAGGGCCTGGGAAAAAGGCTGTCATCGTAGGTTCCGGCCTGGTGGGCATGGACGCCGCCTATGCGCTTCTGGAACAGGGGATAAACCCTGTGATCGTGGAGATGGCGGACCGCATCCTTCCGCTGCAGCTGGATGCCCCGGCGGCAGCCGAATACCAGAAACTGTTTGAAACCCATGGATGCAGGTTCCGGCTGTCGGCCAAGGCCTCAGGAACACGTCTGGATGCGGACGGGAATGTGCAGGCCCTGATCCTTGACAGCGGGGAAGAGCTGGAATGTGATTTCATCATAGTGGCGGCAGGGGTCCGTCCGGAAATCCGTTTCCTGGAAAACTGCAAGATTGAGACCGGAAGGGCCATAACCGTGAACCAGTACATGGAAACCACGGTTCCCCATGTCTATGGGGCCGGGGATGTCTGCGGCCTGTCCGGGATCTGGCCCAATGCAATGAAGCAGGGAGTGACCGCGGCCAGGAACATGTGCGGCATCCCCACGGTTTATGACGATACCTATGCCATGAAGAACACCATGAATTTCTTTGGCCTGCCCGCCCTCTGTATCGGCGATATCAACTGTGCGGGTGACAACACCCAGGTCATCACGGAGGAAGACAGGCACAATTACAGGAAGGCCCTGGTGGAGGATGGAATCCTCAAAAGCATCCTTCTGTTAGGCGACATATCGGGAAGCGGTATCTACCAGTACCTGATTAAGAACCGGATAAAGCTGCCTGTCACCGGCCGGGACATTTTCCGCCTTTCCTTTGCGGACTTTTACGGGTTTGACAAGACGGACGGCAAATATGCCTGGAACTGCCTATAAGTCCTCCAGATACCAGGTCCCTTCCAGGAATTCAGCCGGAACCCCGGCCTTGGAAAAATATCCGGTCATGGCCATGCAGGCAAACTTTTCCGTGGAATAGTGGGTTGCCCCGATGACGTTGACCCCATGGTTCCCGGCCAGCCTGTGGAATTCCAGGGTCGGCTCAAAGTGGGGCAGGGGCTTGGTGAAGCCGGTGATATAGCAGTGGATATCCTTCTGTGCAAGTTCGGTAATGACAAATGGGTAGCTTCCGCCGCCTGCGGCAATGGCTACCCTGCCGTCCTTGATGGACGGTTCCCCGTATGGGTACAGCTTTGCGTCATGCCCCACCGTGCGGGCCACCAGGTCCTTAAGTTCCAGAACGGAGGACATTCCGGTCTGGCAGATCACACCCACCTGGGTATGTCCATCATACTGGCAGAAGGGTTCCACAATCCGCAGGCCCAGCGCCTTCGCAAGACTGACAGAAGTGGAATATTCACCATACTGGTCCAGGGGCGTGTGCAGCATATAGAATGAAATCCGCCGCTTTTTCATTTCCCTAAGATAATCCAGGGGAATGTCATGGAATGGAAAACCCTCATCGGATGCAATATATCCCATTGCATGATGGGCGAACAGCAGCACATCCGTCTCATTCCTTTTAAAAATCTCATCCAGGATTGCCCTGTCGGGAAATGTGGCTGTATAAACTTTCCGGATCTGTTCTGTATTATCAGCCACCAGTCCCATATACCTGCTTTTAAATTCTGGGAAGATGAAATCATTATCAAGGGACATGAAGCTCCAGTCGTCCTTCATGTCCTTTAAATTAAAATCCAGTTCCAGTTTGCGGTACAGGCTGCGTGAATCCATAAGCGTCCTCCTTGGGTGGTTTTTGATTATTTTGCCTATTCTATCACAAGGCAGGTTCATCTGCAACCTGTAAAATAAAAGAAGGGTATCCGCATGGGGAAGAGGGAAAAGGAAAAAGCGCGGGCCATGGTATGGGTTTCCTGTGAACCCAAACCATGGTCCGCGCTTTTTAAGGTGTAATCCTATTGTAAAACCGTGTGTTCCCCGCTGTCCTCCGACGGCTGGGCTAGAAGGTTCCCGTCCGGATCATAGAAAAAGACCTGGGCCTGTTTCCTGCTTCCTAATATATGATAGGAATGGCAGGCGTCATTTAAGGAATCCGCAAGTGCCAGGCAGTAAGCGGACTTTTCTGACTGTGTGAATCCATTCCAGACAGAGTCATCCACGTAAATATAATAATTGCTGTAATCAACCATGCGTATCTCTTCAATGGACGCATTCTCCTGCACCAGATTGTCCAGGGAGGACTCAAATGCATACCTGTTTGCCGTTGAATGGGTGATGGTCCTGAAACCGATGCCTGATAAAGCGGCGAGTGTGGCAACCATGACCAGGATTGCGGCGGTCATGGCAGTTTTCGTTGTATGGCGGTAGAAATCCACCATTCCTTTATTGCGTACGTAATGTTCCGCCACCTTGATCCTGGTCAGTTCCGGATTATTTTCAGCGTAAAGTTCATATGCAGCCGGACTGCGGCGGAATATCCCCAGTGTAGAAGCCTTCATATGGCGCACCTCCGCTCCTTTTGCCTGTTGGCATGAAAAATATATCTGTTCACAGAATTTTCACATATTTCTATTATTATATTAGCATTTAAGCACAAAAAAGTAAATGAAGACGGGGGGATATTGTTAAAAGTTCACAATTTTGTAAAAAAATTACAGGAAAAGGTATGGTTTTTTTACTTTCATGTATATTTTATTGAGTAAAGAATGGACAATAGTTTCAAATGGTTTTATAATGTACATGATATGGTTTGTGTTTGAAACTTTTTAGCAGGCACAGCCCAACAAGAATTGGAAGGAGAACGAAAATGAGTGAATGTAACCACGACTGCGGTTCCTGCAGCGCCAACTGCGAGAGCCGTACCGTTGATAAAAGTGAATTCCTGGAGGCGCTTAATCCAGCCAGCTCCGTGAAGAAGGTAATTGGTGTGGTCAGCGGCAAAGGAGGGGTGGGAAAGTCCCTGGTAACTTCCATGATGGCTGTCAGCATGAACCGCAAGGGTAAGAAGACAGCAATCCTGGACGCGGATATTACGGGGCCGTCCATCCCCATGGCATTCGGCATCGGCAATGAGGGCGTCATGACTTCGCCGGACGGCAAGCTGATGCTGCCGGCCAGATCCATGGAAGGTGTGGAAATCATGTCCGCCAACTTGCTTCTTGATAAGGATACGGATCCTGTCATCTGGAGAGGGCCTGTGATTGCGGGCGCTGTTAAGCAGTTCTGGTCTGAAACCCTGTGGCAGGACATTGATTACATGTTTGTGGATATGCCTCCCGGGACAGGCGATGTCCCGCTGACCGTATTCCAGTCACTGCCCGTGGATGGCATCATCATCGTCACTTCACCCCAGGAGCTGGTGAGCATGATTGTTGCAAAGGCAGTGAATATGGCCAAGAAGATGGATATCCCCATTGTGGGAATCGTTGAGAATATGAGTTACCTGGAATGTCCTGACTGCAAAAAGCGCATCAGCGTATTCGGCGAAGGCCATGTGGAAGAGGTGGCAAAGGAGCACGGCATACAGGTCCTTGCACAGATTCCCATTGACCCCAGGATTGCCCAGATGGTGGATGCAGGACAGGTTGAGTATCTGGATATGCCGTGGTTTGAACACGCAGTGGAGATAGTCGGGGCAATGTGATGCCTATGATGCGGCAGCATGAGCAGCGGCATCGTACGCAGTGGTTTCATGCGCAGCGGCGTCATATGCAGCGGCGCATGAGGCTATCAGGCAGGATGAATGAGATGAAATAGCAACAGATAATGAGGTGAACCGATGAATATGAACATTAACATGAATCCCAACAGCGAACTTCATCAGTCCATCGTCAATGTGCCGGATCTGGTACAGGTACCGGAAGTCTGGGTGAACCAGGCGCGTCAGTTTCAGCAGGCAATGATGAGGTATACCTGCGCAATCCGTGAAGTGAAGACAAAGCTGGAAGTGCTCAATGATGAATTGTCTGTGAAGAACCAGCGCAATCCCATTGAGATGATTAAGTCCAGGGTGAAGAAACCCGTAAGCATTGTGGAGAAGCTTCAGCGCAGAGGGTTTGAGGTTTCGCTGGATTCAATGGAGAAGAACCTGGATGATGTTGCGGGAATCCGCATCATCTGCTCCTTTGTGGATGATATCTATGAAGTGGCCGACATGCTGGTGCGCCAGGATGACGTGACCGTGATCATGGTCAAGGACTATATTAAGAACCCGAAGCCCAACGGCTACCGGAGTTACCACATGATCATAGAGATTCCTGTGTTTTTCTCCGACAGCAAGAAGCCGATCCGGGTGGAGGTGCAGATCCGCACCATTGCCATGGATTTCTGGGCCAGTTTGGACCATCAGCTGAAGTATAAGAAATCATTTATTGACGACAATGGAGAAATCAGTGAAGAACTCAGAAAGTGCGCAAACGTAATTGCCGAGACAGACCAGAAGATGCTTGAGATACGCAAGCGGATTGAGGCCCAGGGCGTTACGGTACGCAGGGACTGATAACGGGCGGCAGCCCCCAGAGGCAGCTAATATAAGAAATAGGACAGGGTTTCCGTTATGCGGAACCCTGTTTTTCTGTAGAGGCCAAGGGCTGGCGCGTTGGTTCCTGATACCTGAAGGCGCAGGCACTGGCAGCCCTGTCCTGCCAGCATGGACATGATGTGATATAAAAACCATGTCCCCAGCCCCTTCTGGCGATGTTGGGGAAGGAGTTCCAGCCCATAGAGGTAGGCGCCGGTTCCATGGACTGCAATCCGGCAGGCGCCCGCGGGAAGGCTGTCACGGTCCGGATGGGGAGCGGGACATGGTTTGGCCGGAGCAGGGGAAGTGCGGTCAGAAGAAACCTGATTTGCGGAAATCCCCAGGGAGGAATTCAATCCGGTGGAAATCCCCAGGGAGGAATTCAATCCGGTGGAAATCCCCAGGGAGGAATTCAATTCGGAGGAACCCCCCAGGGAGGAATCCAATCCGGAGAAAATCCACATGGCCAGGGACATTTCCCCATCCTCCGTTATGGGTTCCGCGGTGACGGAACAGAGGCAGTCCAGGTCCTGCAGCCGCAGTCCGCCCCTTGCCTGGGAGAGGTCTGCCTCCATCATGTATTCATCATATAAGAATTCCGCATCCAGATGCCTGAGCGTCTTAAGGGTGTCCGGGCACCGGTTGTCCGTGACAAAGCACAGGTCAGGTTCGCCTTCCTCCTGGCTGTCCCTGCACACCTGTTCCAGCAGCGCATGGAAATGCCCCTGATTACGGCAGTCCGGCCGGGTAAATGCACTGCATTCCCAGGAGGAACCATCCATCTGATAGGCTGCGAAAAATGCATCCATACGGTTGCCGTCCCCATATAAAAGCCAGAAATGATCCCCGTCCTCCGGGCAGGACAGGACGGTGCCGTCTGTCTGGCGGCAGAGTCCGGTGATGGCGTGTATGTCTTTGGCCTGTTCCTGGGATAATGATGGGGTATGGATTATTTTCATGGCGTTTTTCCTTTCTTTTTCCAGTCTGGCCGGAAGGCGGATGCGGTTGCCTGATATCTTCTTATTGTAGGGGATGGGAGGGGAAAATGCAATGGTGCAGGATTGTATTTCTTGTGTATTTCTCAATCTACGGGTTGAATCTGTAAAAACCGGGTGGTAGAATAAAAGCCATGTGCGGAGCAGATTCGACATTTCTCCGGCAAAAGCATCAGAAGGAAGGCATAAAGATGAAATATGTAAAACAGATTGGAATTGTTCTGGGCATTACCATGGCTGGCGAGATCCTGTACCAGGTGCTGCCCCTGCCTGTCCCGGCAGGCGTGTATGGGCTGTTTATCATGCTGGCAGCACTTATGGGCGGGGCAGTGAAACTGGAAAGCGTGGAGGGAACCGGCAATTTCCTCATGGACACCATGACCATGATGTTCATACCAGCCACCGTGGGGATTGTGGAATCCATAGCCGAGGTCAGGGCCGTGCTTCTCCCCTTCCTTGTAATCATAGCAGTCAGCACTATACTGGTCATGATCGTGACCGGACGGATGGCCCAGTGGGTCATGGGGCGCAGGGAAGCAAAGCAGGAAGCCAAAGGAGGAAATGCAGCATGAGCAGCATAAGGGATAGTATCCGTCTAATATTAGAACAGTCCCAGTATTTTGGCCTGGTCCTCAGCATCGGGGCCTATCTGTTTGCCTGCTGGCTGAAGAAAAGGACCGGACTGGCAATCCTGAATCCGCTGCTGGTATCCGCCGCACTGATCATTGCCTGTATATTTGGAGTAGGAATGGATTATGAAACATATAATAAGGGTGCATCCTATCTGAGCTGGCTTCTGACTCCGGCCACCGTATGCCTTGCAATCCCGCTATATAAGCAGCTGCATCTGCTGAAACAGCATGGGGATGCGGTTATCCTTGGAATCACGGCCGGGGTGGTCACCAGCGCGGTCAGTGTTTTCCTGCTGTGCCGGGTCCTGGGACTGACCCATACCCACTATGTGACCCTGCTGCCAAAGTCCATTACCACTGCAATCGGTATGGGGGTCAGCCAGGAGGCAGGAGGCATCGTGACCCTGACAGTCATGAGTATCGTGCTCACCGGGGTCCTGGGCAATATGGCCGGGGAATCCATATTAAGGCTGGCCAGGATACATCATCCGGTGGCAAAGGGGCTGGCCCTTGGAACCAGCGCCCATGCGGTGGGGACAGCCAAGGCCCTGGAACTGGGAGAAATCGAAGGCGCCATGAGCAGCCTTTCCATTGCAGTGGCAGGTCTGATGACCGTGATTGTGGTGCCGCTGGCGGCGAATCTTATAAAATAATAATGGAAGATTACGTATGGAAGGTAATGTAAAAGATAACCAGGGAAACAGTTAAACACACATTAGGTAAGAAGGGAGCGTGGCCGCATGAAGAAGCGCAGTGAAGTGGAAATCAAGGACACATGGAAATTGGAGGATATGGTTGCCAGCGACAGCCGGTGGGAGCAGTTGTTTGAGGAGGCGTCCTCCAAGGTAAAGCAGTATGCAGATTACAAGGGAAGACTGGATGAATCCGCGGATACGCTGTACGCGTGCCTGAAGTTTGATGATGAGATATCAAGGGAGACGGAACTTCTCTATGTATATTCCAGGATGCGCTCCGACCAGGATACCGCAGACCAGAAATACCAGGATATGTTTTCCAGGGCCCAGTCCCTGTCCTATAAGGCGTCTGAGTACTCCTCCTATATTGTGCCGGAAATCCTTTCCATGCCAGAGGAAAAGCTGGATGCATACATGAAGGCGGACAATGGAATCAGCCATTTTAAGCGTGCGCTGGAGATGGTGCTTAATAAAAGGGAGCATACCCTTTCCGGGGAGATGGAGGAGCTGCTGGCCCAGTCCTATGATGCCACCCAGGGGGCCAGCCAGATATTTACCATGTTCAACAATGCGGATGTGAAGTTCCCTGTAATCACAGGGGAGAACGGGGAGGCTGTGCAGATAACCCACGGCAACTACATTTCCCTGATGGAGAACCAGGACCGCAGGATCAGGAAGGATGCCTTTGAAGGGCTTTACAGCGTATATGCCCAGTACTCCAACACCCTGGCGGCTGCATTTTCCACCAATATCAAGCAGGCCGTGTTCTATGCAAGGGCGAAGAAGTATGAATCTAGCAGACAGTACTACCTGGCTGGGAATGAGGTCCCGGAACTGGTCTATGATAACCTTGTCCGGGCGGTCCGGGATAACCTTCCAAAGCTCCACCGCTATGCCGGGGTGCGAAAGAAGCTGCTGGGCGTGGATGAGCTTCATATGTATGACCTGTACGTGCCCATGGTGGCGGAATATGACCGCCGCTATACCTATGAGGAGGCCAGGGCCATTGTGAAGGAAGGCCTGGCGCCCCTGGGTGAGGAATACCTGTCCATCCTCCAGGAAGGCTTTGACAGCCGCTGGATTGATGTGTATGAAAATGAAGGAAAAAGGAGCGGGGCGTATTCCTGGGGAACCTATGGCAGCCACCCTTACGTGCTCCTTAACTTCCACGGCACGCTCAACGACGTGTTTACGCTGGCCCATGAGATGGGACACTCCATCCACAGCTGGTATTCCGATAAGAACCAGCCGTTTACCTATGCCGGATATAAGATATTTGTGGCGGAAGTGGCTTCCACCTGCAATGAGGCGCTTTTAATCCGCCATCTGCTTAAAAAGGCGGGGAGCAGGGAGGAAAAGGCATATCTGCTGAATCATTTCCTGGAAAGCTTTAGGGGGACCCTGTTCCGCCAGACCATGTTTGCTGAGTTCGAGGACATGGCCCATAAGAAAGGGGCCGCAGGGGAAAGCCTGACAGCGCAGAGCCTCTGCCGGATGTACCGCCAGCTGAATGTGGACTACTTTGGGCCGGAAATGAAGGTGGATGCCCAGATTGACTATGAATGGGAGAGGATACCCCACTTCTATACCCCATTTTATGTGTACCAGTATGCCACCGGGTTTTCCGCGGCAGTGGCAATCAGCAGCCGGATCATGAAGGGGGAAGAGGGCGCGCTGGAGGGCTATAAGAAATTCTTAAGCGGCGGCTGTTCCATGACGCCCATCGAACTGTTAAAGCTGTGCGGCGTGGATATGTCCACCACCAGGCCGGTGGATGAGGCGCTGGCATTCTTTGGGGAACTTCTGGATGAATTTGAGGGATTGAGATGAGTCAGGATACGGTAAGTGAAAACGCCTCAGGGCGTCAGTTAAAGAAACAGGTTGACCTGACGGAAGGGAGTCCGGGGAAGAGCCTGCTGATGTTTGCATTTCCCATGATCCTGGGCAACCTGTTCCAGCAGTTTTACAATATGGCGGATTCCATGATTGTGGGCAACTTCGTGGGTGAGGATGCACTGGCGGCAGTGGGTGCATCCTATGCCCTGACCAATGTGTTCATCATGATTGCCATTGGAGGCGGAAACGGGGCCTCGGTGCTGACATCCCAGTATCTGGGCGCCAGGCAGCATGGAAAGATGAAGACATCCATTTCCACTGCCCTTATCACCTTCCTGGCCGTAAGCCTGGTGTTGTTGGGCGTGGGATTTGCCATGAACGGGACAATCCTGACAGCCCTCAATACGCCGGAAAACATAATGGGACAGGCCAGGCTGTACCTGGGGATTTATTTCCTGGGACTGCCGTTCCTGTTCATGTATAATGTGCTGGCAGCCATATTCAATGCCCTGGGTGATTCCAGGACGCCCCTGTATCTTTTGATATTTTCCTCCATCCTGAACGTGGTCCTGGATATCATCTCCGTCACATGGTTGGGCATGGGCGTGGACGGCGTTGCCATTGCCACGGTCATGGCCCAGGGAATCTCCGCGCTGATTTCCTTCAGCCTGCTGTTAAAGAAGCTGAAGGGCTATGAACGTTCACGGGAGGATGTTTTCCGGTTCTATGACAGGGCCATGCTGGGTTCAGGTACCAGGATTGCGGTGCCGTCCATCCTGCAGCAGTCCATTGTCTCCATCGGAATGCTGCTGGTACAGTCGGTTGTCAATGGATTCGGCTCCGCCGCCCTGGCCGGATACTCCGCCGGAAGCCGGATTGAATCCATCTGCGTGGTGCCCATGATTGCCACGGGCAATGCCGTGTCAACCTTCACGGCACAGAACATTGGCGCGGGAAAGCTGGAGCGTGTAAGGAAAGGCTACCGTGCAAGCTACCGGATCATATTGGGGTTTGCCGTCGTGATTGCGGTGGTGGTATCCCTGTTCAACGGCCCGGTGATTGCCTCCTTCCTGGGCGGGGACATGAGCCCGGAGGCATATGCCGCAGGCACGGGATATCTGTCCTTCATCGCATACTTCTTCCTGTTCATTGGGCTAAAGGCAGTGACGGACGGCGTGCTGCGCGGTTCCGGCGACGTGCTGGTATTCACCATTGCCAACCTGGTCAACTTAGGGATACGTGTCTACGCAGCCTTCCATTTTGCTCCTGTGTGGGGCGTTGCGGCTGTATGGTATGCGGTGCCCATGGGCTGGATTGCCAACTATGTGATTTCCTTTAGCCGGTATATGACAGGGAAGTGGAAGGATAGGAGGGTGATATAGGATGGGGAAGATTGAATTAAGAAAATGGACTGTCAATGACAAGGAAAGCCTTATGGCAATATGTAATGCGGCTGACCGGAGCTATCTGACCGGCCGCCTTCCGTTTCCCTATACGGAGGCGGATGCAGACTGGTGGCTTAAGATGGTGGAGGGACACGATGGGAAAGACGGCATTTTCCGCTCTGTCTCAGTGGATGGGATGATTGTGGGGAATATTTCCGTTGAACAGAAATCAGATGTTTATGGGAAGGATGCGGAAATCGGATATCTGCTCATTACGGAAAAATGGTCACAGGGAATCATGACCGAAGCAGTGGGACAGATATGTGATATCGCATTTTCCTCATTGGATATCATCCGTATTACCGGGCTGGTCTATGAACCCAACAGCGGTTCACGCCGGGTACTGGAGAAGAACGGGTTTTTGCTGGAGGGAATACTGAAGAATGCAGTTGTAAAAGAAGGACGGGTTTATGATCTTTGCATTTATGGGAAGCTGAAATAAGCCCGGTGTTGTGCATCCATGTTCCATTCATATCAAAAAACGGAAGGGCTGCATCACGAACCCGACCACCTTCCATGCCGCCCTTTTATAAAACGGGACATAAGCAACCGTGATGTGTTCCGGTATGTCATAGGTGCCGTCCGGCAGGAGCCTCCTGCAGTCGGCCTGATAGGAATCCATATATTCCTCCAGCTGGGATGTAAGCTCGGGACTTTGGATGACCAGCATCAGTTCCGTGTCCATATAGGTACTGCGCAGGTCAAAATTATAGGATCCCACGGCGCACAGTTCATGGTCAATGAGAAGGGATTTGCCGTGGTAGGAAAGGCCGCCGTCATATTCCAGGATTTCCATACCGGTTTGGATGAATGACTTTTTATGTCTTGGATAATCGCTGGAGGCAAAGAAGTTGTCTCCGTTTTCAACTGAATTAATCATCATGGTTACCGGGACATGGGCCGTTACCTCTGTCAGGGCGTCGTACATGTGCCTGTTGAATACGGCATAGGGGGTGTGGATCACAACCTGTTCCCTGGCGCTTTTCATCAATTCCGTCATGGTGTAGAAAACCACTGGTTCCTTTGCGTAAATGTCCGTGGGATTGGACACAAGGGTAATCTTCCCGGCGGGAACCGTGTGTTCCTCATAATAGGCAAGAGGAGCTGGCTTGATGGAGGCCGGTATCTCCTGGTCATCATCATTGATGTCCGGATCAATGGGCAGGGCGGGGCAGGAGGGCTGACCCGGTGTTCCACAGGATGCTGATTTTTCCATTTCCCAGCCAAACAGTTCCGGATTTTCCTTTGCCAGCATATCATACCTGTCCCTTAAAACCCCGGCTGCCTTTTGAACAGAATCCTTTTCAGCCAGCGTTTCATCATCATGGAACAGTGAGCATACATCCAGATCCCACACCTGGTTAAAGTAAGCCTCCACCTGGTTCAGGGAACTTTGGCTGGTCCCGGCCGTGCCGTGGGCCGTGTTATAGACCAGGACCTCACGGTCATGGCTGCGGGAATTGGTGGGATAGGAGCCGATGAAGTAGTCAAAGGTATTGCGGCCCCCAAGGATATAGCCGTAGTCGTCGGCAATCACGTATTTGTCGTGCATCCTGCCCTGGGTCTTCCAGGGCAGAAGCAGGTTCAATTTATTATAAATCTTAATCTCTATATTGGGATGACTGGAAAGTGCGTAAAAATAGCTGTTCCGTTCCATGCGCACCAGCCCGGAGAACCCATCCACCAGAATCTGGACCTTCACCCCCTGGTCTGCCTTATGGAGCATGACTGCCATGATGTCCCTGGGACTTTCGCCGTCCCTGAAATCAAAGGTGGACAGTATGATCCGTTCCTTTGCCAGGCTCATGAGGCACATCCTTTCATCCCATGCGCTTTGGTTCGTCTCCAGGATCATGGCCCTGTCACAGCCGGTTCCATCCTGATAGAAGTCTGAGGCAGAAGTATTGGCTTTCGTTATCCCGGAAACCGGTTTATAATGATAAAAGGGCGCGGTTGCGCCGATGACCAGATAAAGGAATACAAATAGCAGGACGGTCAGGACCCTGTGTTTTTTAATCCATTTGACAATCATAAGGAACTCCTTTTGTGAGCATACTTTAAACAAATGGGAATCAATCTATAGGGTAATATACTAAGAATGGATAAGAAAGTCAAATCATTTAAAACACATGATTGGGAAGGGAGAGCAGTATATGGGACAGACACTTTATCATAACGGGACCATACTGACCATGGAGGACCAAAAGCCGTGTGTGGGTGCGGTACTCACTGGGAATGGGAGGATTCTTGGCGTCGGGGACTACCAATCTTTGAAGGAGATGGCGCAGCCGGGAGTCCAGATGGCAGATTTACAGGGAAATGTGATGCTGCCCGGATTCATTGACCCCCACAGCCATTTTACGGCCTGCGCCAGCCAGACCATGGAGGTGGATTTAAGCCATGCCCGGGATTTTGAGGAAATCATCCAGTGTATCCAGGCATTTATAAGGGAGCAGAAGATACCGGAAGGCAGGTGGATCCAGGCGGCAGGATATGACCACAACAGCCTAGGGGAAGGAACCCATCCAAGGAGGAAGGTGCTGGACAAGGCAAGTCCCAGGAACCCGTTGATTGTAAAGCATCAGTCAGGCCATATGGGCGTATTCAACACCATGGCATTAAACCAGCTGGAAGTGGATGCACAGACCCGGTCCCCCCAGGGCGGCCTTATTGAAAAGGAGGATGGGATTCCCACCGGATATATGGAGGAAAGGGCATTCCTGGAGTACCAGGACAAGGTTCCCATGCCGTCGCCCGAGGAGTTCCTGAAGGCTTATGGCCGCGCCCAGGAGCTGTATGCATCCAACGGCATCACCACGGTCCAGGAAGGAATGCTGCCTGCAAAGCTTCTGCCCCTGTACCGGATGCTGGAGGGGGCCGGCCTGCTGAAACTGGACCTGGTGGCATATGCCGATATCCGGGAAAGCGATGCGGTGGCGGAAGCGATGAAGGATTATGTAAAATGCTACAGGAACCATATAAAACTTGGCGGCTATAAAATGTTCCTGGACGGCTCCCCACAGGGCAGGACAGCCTGGATGCGGGAACCCTATGAGCAGGTAGAGGGATGGAACCAGCCGGCTGATTATAAAGGATACGGCACGCTTTCCGATGAGGAGGTATTAGCCGGTATCATGAAAGCAGAACAGGATGACATGCAGCTGCTGGCCCACTGTAACGGCGACATGGCCTGCGGACAGTATTTGAACCAGCTGGAGGCCGCGTACAGGATTTTGGGGGAGAAGAAGGGCAATACATCTTATCCAGGGGATATCCGTCCCGTCATGATCCACGCGCAGCTCCTTTCGCCGGACCAGCTTCCCAAGGTAAAGGAATTAAAGGTAATCCCTTCATTTTTCCTGGCCCATGTGTATCACTGGGGCGATGTGCATGTCCGCAATTTCGGCATCAAAAGGGCCAGCCATATAAGCCCGGCAGGATTGGCCTTGAAGGAGGGAATCCTATTTACCCTGCATCAGGACAGCCCGGTCATCCGCCCGGATATGCTGGAAACCCTCTGGTGCGCCGTGAACAGGGAGACAAAGGGCGGCATGGTCCTTGGCAGGGAGGAATGCCTGCCTGTATGGGAAGCATTAAAGGCCCTGACCATAAACGGAGCGTATCAGTATTTTGAGGAAAATGAAAAAGGCTCCATTGTCAATGGGAAAGTGGCTGATTTTGTAATCCTTGACAGGAATCCCATGTCCGTGGATCCGGAGGCCATAAGGGATATCCGGGTATTGGCTACAATCAAGGAGGACAGGCTGATATGGAAGAGGCAGATGCAGGGGATGGATGGGCATGCAGAATGACATGGCGTGATTATCACAGAATGCAGGATGCCGCCAGGGTTGGGGGACCCGGCGGCATCCTGCATGACATATGATATATATGAAAAGGGAGTGGTGGTAAATAAGTGGAACGGTTTAGTACAGGCTGTACGGTAAGTCATATTACAGGATATCAATATACTTTGGCGTATCTTCCACCTTAGGGCTGTCCTTTGGTACCTGAAGCTTCAGGATGCCGTTTTCAAACCCGGCCTTGATATCCTCCTGTCGGATCTGTTCTCCCACAAAGAAGGATCTCTTGCAGGAGCTGGTGTAGCGTTCCCTATGGATAACAGTACCACGCTCGTCCTTGTTTTCAGCGGAGTTATTGGATTCAGCCGTAATGGTGAGATAGCCGTCCTTTAATTCTGCCTTGATATCTTCTTTCTTAAATCCGGGAAGTTCAATCTCCATAAGGTAGTTTCCATCTTTTTCCATTATATCGGTACGCATGATGGGAAGCTTCTTGCTGTCACTGCCCTTTTCGGTGGAACCGCTGAAAAATGGGTCATTGAAAAATTCATCAAATAAATTAAGTCCATAGTTTCTTCTTGGGATTAACATCATGATCATATCCTCCTTAAATATATTGTTTCAATCCACGCTCGGTATATTGTCGAAGTGCGACTGCATCCTACGTAGATGCGTGGTTGACCTCATGGCAGTGGGGGATACCGATTACTCTCTGCCCGACACTGCCGTTAAGTTTGTTTTTGGCAATTCATTTCACCACCTTAGAGGATGGGAGAATCCTTGCTAATATTTGTTAAACTGTTTGAGTTGTTTTATTTTTCATAACTGTATTATAGCACGATTGTTAGCACTGTCAAGAGGTGAGTGCTAATTTTTTATTAAAAAAGTGTGAAGCCTGATTTTGGGGTTTGATTTTGGGTTTTATATAAAATGGTAAATCAACAAAGGATATGGTATAATGGAATCCCAAAAACAACCGTGATATTGTTATGTTTTGTGCAGAGGAGGTTTGCGCTATGGTAGATGGCCACATTCATATTGAACGGGGCAGATACACGCTTGAATGGATAGGGCGTTTTGCAGATGAGGGCCTTGAGCATGGACTTGATGAAATATGGCTTCTTGAGCATTGTTACCGTTTTCGCGAATTTGTTCCTATGTATGATTCCGTATGCGCATACAGCGGATATGTCAATCAATGGTTTCATAGACAGGCGGGGGTGCTGGGGCTGGATGATTATTTGAGGCTTATCCATGATGTCAGGGAAAATGCATTTCCAATCAAAATCATCACTGTTTCGGATGCACATTGCCCGGAAGATGTGGGCTGGAAAATCCCGGAACTAAACAGGCTTATTGCTGAAGCATAGATTGAGGGTCTGTTTCCGTTTAAAAATCATTGGGAGTCTCCCGCCAGAACAATCCTTCCGACTGAGCCAGGGGTTTTAGGATTTCCTGTACCCTGCTGCTTGGATGGTATACGGTCATATGGAGGGAGCTGCCTTCCAGGCAGATTAAGGTCTGCTCCTGTGCAAGAAGCAGGCCCAGTCCTCCCTTGCTGTTTTTCACGGCGTGACGCACTGCTTTTTCCAGCCTTGCAGCGGATATGCCGCTGTGCCAGCCCTCTGTGTGCATGTCTATATCAAAGTAACAGTGCAGCTTTACCAGAATGCGTGCCAATTTACGGGCAAGACGTTTGGATTCACCGTTCTTAAGGAACCAGCTTTCTGTTTCCAGATATACGCTGCTCCGGTCAGCCGGAACCTGTGCCGGGAATACATCAATCACGGCATAAGGCTTCTGTAAAAGTCCCTCCATCAGGGAGTCCCTTTGCCTGTCCGGCGTTTTCCAGAATTCTTTAAACTCCTTTTCTGTTATGGTTCCCCCTGCAATCAGAAGTTCATATGTCACGCCGCGCCAGCGGTAGGTGATGCCGGATCCGGTGTACCCGTTCTTCAGATAAAAATTCCGGCGCATCAGGCGCTGGCCGTGGTTGTCCGCATGCCTGTCCACGGCCTCGATGTCCAGGATGATGCGGTTATCAGGTTTCATGCTGCGGATGGCCTGAAGCGCCATGGTGCCGTAGCCTTGGCCCCTTAAGGATTCCTCAACCGCCAGGAACAGGATGTTGGTAAGGTCCCCAAAGGTCAGCAGATAGAAAAATCCGCAGAATGCATCATCCTCGTAAAATGCAATGAAGTCCCCGTTTCCCTGGTGACCGTTTTCCAGATAACGGATAGGAACACGTTCCTTTGCTGGAAATGCAGTTTCATATAGTCTTTTTACGCTTGGATAATCTTTGTGGCCTGCTGTCATTGTTTCTGTCCTGAACATGATTTTCCCCCTGTCTTCTATTAAAATCGGTTTCCTTAGTCAATAGGTCTGGTGGATGTTCCACAGCAGCCGCCCATAGGTAAACAGGGAGCTTTCATGGAGATTGCCCTCTGTGTCGGCGTGCATTTCCATCCAGTGGTATATCTTATCAATCGCATCGCTGGTCCGTTCCTTTTCCGGCAGTATGATGGAGGCGGATATCTCTGCGAATTCCCTGCTGGCCGGGCGTTCATTTTCCTTGACCTGCTGGTAATAGCTGGTTACGGGCTGATAACCTGACAGCAGAAGGATGTTGAAGGTGGTGTAAAAATGCTGTCCGTTCCAGCTCTCCAGCGTCTCCTTATTAAAGACCTCCCTGGCAATGCGCTGGTGAAGTCCGTGACGGCCCGATACAATGGAGTTCATACAGCACCAGGAGCGGGTGAGTCCCATGAACCTGTTGAGGCCCTCCCTGCCTGAGACAGCGGGGGAGAGGGAGCAGAATGCAAGGTCATATGTACGGTTAAGACCGGCGGCCTTAAGATCAAGGGATGAAAAATCGCTGACAAGGAAGCTGGTATTCATCTGCCCGGTCTCCTTTGTGAACAGACGGGCGTATTCAATGGCACGTGGGGAAATGTCCACACCCACCACCATATGGGCAGTGCGGGCAAACTCCGAGACAAAACGTCCCGGGCCGCAGCCGATGTCAATCACATCCGTGTCTGGTCCAAGGACCCCTGTCTGCTTCAGATAAGCGGCGGTTTCCCTGACCCTGCGCATGGACTTGCCGGAACCATTGTCCTTTAGGTTGGCTGTCCAGAAGTTCTGTTTCCAGTTTTTCATCCTCTTGTCCCACATGTCCGCCGTGCGGTCAGGACCGCTGTCCCTGTTTTTCTCCTGCAGTTCAAACATGTGGTCCAGTTCCCTGTCTTTATGGAATACACTCATGATGGTTTCTCCTGATCCTGTTGCTGTTTTCTGATTTGTAAGGTAGTATTAGCATACAATAAAAATCAGGAAGAGTAAATACGTTCCGCCCTTGAAACACGATACTTTATATGTTAGAATGGGGAAAGAGTTTTTCAGTACCCATACATAAGGAGGACGCTATGATTAGCCAGTTGATTGAAAAAATAAAGAAAACCAATGCCCCCATCTGTGTCGGACTTGATCCGATGCTGTCCTATGTGCCGGAGCATGTGGTGAAGAAATCCTTTGACACCTACGGTGAAACCCTGAAAGGAGCCGCAGAGGCCATCTGGGAATTTAATAAGGAAATCATTGACCATACATGGGACCTGATTCCGGCTGTTAAGCCGCAGATTGCCATGTATGAGCAGTTTGGCATAGAAGGTCTTATTGTATATAAGAAGACAGTGGATTACTGCCACGAAAAGGGACTGATCGTGATTGGCGATGCCAAGAGGGGCGATATCGGTTCCACCTCTGCTGCGTATGCAGCCGGACACCTGGGCAAGGTGCAGGTGGGAAGCAATGTTTTCAGCGGATTTGACGTGGACATGCTGACCGTGAACCCATACCTGGGGACAGACGGCGTGAAGCCGTTTGTGGATGTGTGCAGCAGTGATGACAAGGGACTGTTCGTGCTGGTGAAGACCTCCAACCCAAGCAGCGGCGAGTTCCAGGACCGTCTCATTGACGGAAGGCCCTTATATGAGTGGGTGGCCGAAAAGGTGATGGAGTGGGGGGAATCCTCCATGGACGGCGCATACAGCAACGTGGGCGCCGTGGTTGGAGCCACCTATCCTGAGATGAGTAAGATCCTTCGCAGGCTCATGCCGCATACGTATTTCCTGGTGCCGGGGTATGGCGCGCAGGGCGGTACGGCGGAGGATTTAAAGCATTGCTTTAATGAGGACGGGCTGGGCGCCATCGTGAACTCATCCAGAGGCATTATTGCCGCCTATAAGCAGGAGAAGTATAAGCAGTTTGGTCCGGAACAGTTTGGCGGGGCATCCAGACAGGCTGTTGTGGATATGGTGAATGATATTAACAGCGTACTGTAAATAACTGCAGCACCGGCAGGCATTGCCGGTGCTGTAAGAACATAAAGATGGAGATTTTCTATGGCAAAGATAAAGATGACGGCTGTGGTTACAGGACAGGAACAGCTGACTGAGGATATATTTGATATGAGGATAAAGGCGCCCCAGGTTGCAGAGGATGCTGTGCCGGGCCAGTTTGTTTCCCTTTATACAAAGGACGGCGCAAAGCTGCTTCCAAGACCGATCAGCCTGTGCGGCATTGACAGGGAGGCCGGGGAACTGCGCCTGGTTTACCGCATTGCCGGAGCAGGGACAAAGGAGTTCTCACAGCTGAAGGCAGGGGATACCATCGACGTGCTGGGGCCTTTGGGCAATGGATTCCCCATGGAGCCTGGAAAGAAGGCGTTCCTGATTGGGGGCGGCATTGGTATCCCGCCTATGCTGGAACTGGCAAAAGCGCTGGCAGAGGCCAACGCACGGTTGGATGGAGGCGCTTTGGCACAGGCTGGTGCGCAGCTGGCTGGAAGCGCTTCGGCACAGGCCGGTGCGCAGCCGGCTGGAAGCGCTTTGGCACAGGCTGGCGCGCAGCCGGATGGAGGCTTGCCGGAACAGGACGGCGGACGGACCGGGCTGGTTCAGTCCATCCTGGGATACAGGGACAGCCAGATGTTCCTGAAACATGAATTTGAGGCATTTGGACCTGTCCATGTGGCAACCGAGGACGGAAGCGCTGGCACGGCGGGAAATGTACTGGATGCCATAAGGGAACAGGGGCTGTCAGCGGACATCATCTATGCCTGCGGACCCACCCCCATGCTCCGGGCGCTGAAAGCGTATGCGGCTGAACAGGGTATCCCCTGTTTCCTGTCCCTGGAAGAGAAGATGGCCTGTGGTGTTGGGGCCTGCCTGGCCTGTGTGTGCCAGTCTAAGGATGTGGACGGCCATTCCCAGGTGCACAACAAACGTATCTGCAAGGACGGTCCCGTGTTCCTGGCAGATGAGATTGAACTATGACGGAGGTGGCCCGGAAGATGGATATGAGTGTAAAGATTGCCGGTGTGGAATTTAAGAATCCGGTGATGGAGGCGTCGGGCACATTTGGCTCCGGCATGGAATACAGTGAATTTGTGGATTTGAACAAGCTGGGGGCTGTTGTGACAAAGGGCGTGGCCAACGTGCCATGGCCCGGCAACCCCACACCCAGGATTGCAGAGACTTATGGCGGGATGATTAATGCCATCGGGCTGCAGAACCCGGGGATTGATGTGTTTATCAAAAGGGACATCCCTTTCTTAAAACAATACGACACCAGGATTATCGTGAATGTATGCGGCAGGACCACGGAGGATTACATTGACGTGGTGGAGCGGCTGGGGGATGAGCCGGTGGATATGCTGGAGATTAACATCTCCTGCCCCAATGTAAAGGAAGGTGGTATTGCCTTTGGACAGGACCCCAAAGCGATTGAGGCCATTACCAAGGCGGTGAAGGCACATGCAAAGCAGCCAATCATCATGAAGTTAAGCCCCAATGTGACGGACATCACAGTCATGGCCAAGGCGGCCCAGGCCGGGGGAACGGATGCCATTTCCCTGATCAACACCCTTACCGGCATGAAGATTGATATACACAAAAGAGCCTTTGCCCTGGCCAATAAGACGGGAGGGCTTTCCGGCCCTGCCATCAAGCCCGTGGCCCTGCGCATGGTCTACCAGACAGCCCAGGCAGTACAGGTGCCCATTATCGGTATGGGCGGTATCATGAATGGGGAGGATGCCCTGGAATTCATCCTGGCAGGCGCCAGCGCAGTGGCAATCGGTACAGCTAATTTCCACAATCCTTATGCAACGGTGGAAGCAGTGGAAGGAATCCGGTCCTATATGGAGCGGTATGGGATTGACGATATAAGCCAGCTGATTGGGGCGGTAAGGTAGCTGGTTAGGGTGGTAAGATAGTTGGTTCTAAAGATAATCTGGTCCATATATGAAACAGACCTGGACGTGGGATTGAATCCGCGTCCAGGTCTGTTATTTTACATGATTTCTCGTTCCCTGCCTTGTGGGTGGAACTTGATGTATAACACATCCACGGCTTCCATGCTTCTCATTCACCATACACGATTAACCTTGTAATCCCGCTGCTGTCCATATAGACTTCCTGGCAGCCGCCCAGGGCACTGGCGGTAAAGAATAAGACAAGCCACATCTGGTCCGTGAAGTCGCGGTAAACCCGGGTATCCGTGTACCCGATGGTGCATTCTGATTTTGCGCGTTCCAGCGCCTGTTCCTCAGTGGTAATCCGGCATTCCCCGGTATTGTGAAAATTATTGCGCTGTATACCTGTTTCCTCTTCGGCATACCGGATCAGGACCTCTTTAAAAGAAAAATATCCCTTTCCATCCGCCACCTGGGTATCACAGACAAATTCAAGGCATTCCGGGCAGCCTGTTTCCTCCATGCGTTCCAGGGCATCCCATTGGATGAGGCGGTCTGTTATGATATATGGAAGCCCTGCCTTCAGCAATACGGATGCAGATGCCTGTAATTTGAATGTCTTTTTAATCTTAAGCAGGCCCTCCGCTTTGGAGGACGGCCATTTGGTGAGGAGTACCTTCCCGGTGAGATGGTGGACAGCATCATAGCGGCTGCCAAGCCAGGCCTTTATGTCTTCGGGGCCAAGAACGTGTTCACACACGGCTTCCTGACAGATCAGGTCCTGTTCAGCCATCCCGGATTGAATCATCTTATCCTTCAGCCATAATGCCTGGTTACGGGTTCCGTAATAGACCATGCCGCTATTGCCAGAATCCCTGGTAATGCCGGGCAGCTGGCAGTCTTTTAAGATTTTACCCAATAAATAGCTGGCAGATGCGGCGTGTCCTTCGCCTGCCTTCACCTCCCATACCCCTTCGAATGTAGTGATGGAGTCCTGGATTTCAGGCGGAAGGCCAATCCCTGTCCCATCCACTTCCGTTTCCTGACCGCATTGACTGCAATGGTATGAGGCATGCCAACGATACACCCCGTCCCGTATGGAGTCGCCTGCGCTCATATGTAAAAGACCGCCGCATCTGCATTTCATTTTTGTTTTAACCTTCCTTTCCATATATGGTTTGGAGCATGCCGGTGTTGTCACGCTGTTGACCATGCGGTTAACCATGCCGTCAGTCCTGCTATTGACCTTGCTGCTGATGGTACTATGGATATTTTATCATAAGCGGTCAGCCATGTCCATTTGGTCCGGCAATTCCAGGACATGGGCCGGACCATGACTGAAAGGCAATGGGACAAATTTTCCAGAATCAAATTCTATAAGGATTGAAGATTGAAAATATATACCAGGTGTGATAGAATCAAGGATGAATGTCCTGATGACGGTTCTTTCCCGATTATTATCGTCGAAAGGAGGGGACACTGGTAAATCTCCCGGGGAAGGAATTGGGAAATGGACGGATAAGCCCATGGGCTTGATATAAAATGACATTATGATGATACAGTAAGGCAGATTTGGAAAATAGAAAAATAGAAATGGCGAAAATGCCTATAATAATAAGGAGCGTATGATAATATGGAGAGCTATAAGCAGGAATTTATAGAATTTATGGTTGAGAGCAATGTACTTAAGTTTGGTGACTTTACACTTAAGAGCGGGCGTAAGTCCCCCTTCTTCATGAACGCAGGAAGCTATGTGACCGGAACCCAGTTAAGGAAACTGGGCGAATACTATGCAAAGGCAATCCATGATAACTTTGGGCTGGATTTTGACGTGCTTTTCGGGCCGGCTTATAAGGGAATCCCCTTAAGCGTTGCAACCACCATGGCAATCAGCGATTTATACGGCAAGGATATCCGCTACTGCTCCAACCGCAAGGAAGTAAAGGACCATGGGGACACAGGCATCCTGCTTGGAAGCCCTGTAAAGGACGGGGACAGGGTCATGATCATCGAGGATGTCACCACCTCCGGTAAGTCCATTGAGGAAACCTTCCCAATCCTTAAGGCACAGGGCAATGTGGAGATTAAAGGCCTTATCGTATCCCTGAACCGCATGGAACGGGGCAAGGGGACGAAGTGCGCCCTGGACGAGATTAAGGATTTATACGGATTCCCGACAGCAGCCATCGTATCCATGGCAGATGTGGTTGAGCATCTTTATAACAGGGACTGCGGCGGCAAAGTAGTCATCGACGATCAGATAAAGGCAGCCATTGACGCTTACTATGAGCAGTATGGCGCCCAGGCATGACAACACGTTACCAACAGGAAAGGCGATGAATATGGAGAAAATATATAAGACAATGCGCAACACAGGCGCGGGATGTATTGTTATCGGCATCATCATTGCAGTGACAGGACTTACAGTGGGAGTCATTTCCATAATAAACGGTGCCCTGCTTTTAAAGCGTAAATCAGATATTGTATTTTAACGAACGGGGCTGCCAATGATTAAAAATACAACAAAACGCCAAAAACTGGGCTGGGTGCTGTTTATCCTGTACCTGTGCCTTCTGGCTTATTTCATGTTTTTTTCAGAGAGCTTCGGGCGGACGGACACCAGCAGGGGGTACCAGTATAATCTGGTGCCCTTTAAGGAAATCTCCAGATATTTCCGGTATTACAGTACCATTGGGCCTCTGCTGTTTCTTATTAACATGATTGGAAATGTTGCGGCTTTCATGCCCTTTGGTTTTTTCCTCCCCATCATCAGCAGAAGGAGCAAGAAATGGTATAACACGCTCATGCTGGGATTTGGTTTCAGCCTGATGCTGGAGACACTGCAGCTCATATTCATGGTAGGCAGCTTTGATGTGGATGACATGCAGCTTAATACCCTTGGCGCGGCTCTTGGATATCTGGCGTACAGGTTCGTCCAGTGGGCGCGGGTCAGGATAAGACGCAGGAGGTTAATGAAGTGAAACAGATTGGGGATAAGGTATCTTATGTCAGGAATCCCTTTGCAAGGAACAGCTATTACTGCCTGGGGCTTGCCATCTTAAGCCTTGGCCTTGGGGCGGGCAGTATGTACCTGTCCGTGGCCAGGGCAGGCCAGGGCGGGCTGAATACAGGCGCATGGGGGTTTGCCAGCATTGCGGCGGCCCTTATGGGAATGTGGTTCGGGCTGCTGTCATTTACGGAAAAGGAGCGTAATTACATACTGGCAAAAATTGGTATCAGTATCAGCCTGGTGCTGCTGATTGTATGGATTGTCATCATAATCACCGGGTTTGTAAGATAGATGGGAGTAAATGCGTATGGATTACAGAATTTTATTACAGGAAGAAAATGATGCCGTAAGGGAACGCTACCAACTGTCCATGGAACGGATTAAGGCCATGGAGACGGAGGAGATGAGGCTGCCTTACGGCAGTTATTTTAAGAAGACAGCTGCATTCATCATGCAGGTGGGGGAAGTGGTCAGGAGAAGAGGGGAAGAAGCCGGGGAAAATGCCGGGGATGGAGGACAAAACCCGGCGGGCTGCCCCGCGTCCGGGAACGGTCATACAGACATGGACCTGGAAGGACTTAAGCGGGAAAACCACGCCCTGTATGAGGATATCCTGCCTGAAAACTATGGGGAGAGCTATGCCAATCCCGATTATGCGGTCAGTGAGCTTTCAGATGGCATGGGGCAGCTGCTGTCATTTCTCTATACGGAAATCCGCGGGGATATCGTGTATGCCTACGAGATGCGGCTGACCCACATGACAATCCTGAACGAGGTGTTCCTGGAGGTTTATAACCTGTTTGTCCTTGCATGGGAAGAGGGAAGGGATGCGCCTGATAAGCAGGCGGTCAAGGACGCCCTGTACTGGTTTGTCAGCGATTATACGGACCTGACTGTTTCCTGGCGGGTGCGGGAGGGATTGGACCCCGGTCTGTCCTTTGCCAGGGATATCATCATGGACAGTGACTTAAGCAGCCTGGAGTATCTGTATCAGTACGGCGAATATATATCGGATACTGAACTGAAGCTGGCATCCTTTATGAACAGCCTGCCCCAGGAAACCATTGACAGGATGGCGGACACATATACCGAGGGTTACCGCAAAGGGTTTGAGGTCATGGGCCGGGACCTGTCCAGGAAAAAGACCGTGGTGGTGGAATACCAGCTGGGCTTTGAGCGGATGATACGAAAGGCAGTGGAGAATTTCCGTGCCATGGGCCTGGACGTGATTTCCTACCGGGCGGCAGTGGAGTCCGTGAACCGCAGGGCCGGCGGAAAACGTGGTTATTATGGGACTTCGGCCAACAGGCAGTATGATTATGACCACCGCTATGACAGCGCCCTGTATATGGGTAATGGCTTTAAGGAGCGCAGGCTTTCCGTGCTGAAGACTGCCTATGAGGAGTATAAGGAGCTGGCTTCCTGGTGCGCCGGACCGGCCCTGGTGGAGACCTTTGGGGAGGCCGGGTTCACGCCTGTCAACAAGAAAACAGCCCTGGCCCTTAACGGACACCAGGAGGAACTGACGGTTGCCTATGCCAATGAATCAAGGCAGATCGTAAACCAGTATATGCCAGGGGATGAGACCAGTTTTACCATCATTGCATTTCCAAAGCCCGATATCGGGCCGGATTTTGAGGAGATATTCCGGGAGACCATACGGATTAACACCCTGGATTACGGCAGATACCAGCGCATCCAGCAGCACATCATCGACGCCCTGGATCAGGCCGGGCATATAATCATAACCGGACGGGACGATAACGAGACCTGTATGAAGGTGATGCTCCATACCCTGAATGACGCGGGCAGGGAAACGAACTTTGAGAACTGTGTTTCCGATGTGAATATTCCATTGGGCGAGGTGTTCACCTCTCCTGTCCTGACCGGGACAGAAGGGCTTCTGCATGTGCGCAATGTGTATGTGGAGGATTATCAGTTCAAAAACCTTAGGATGCGGTTTAAGGATGGAAGGGTCACGGAGTTTTCCTGCGGTAATTTTGAAACGGATGGGGCTGTACTGGGCGGGGATGCCCAGAACGGTGCCGCCGGGAACGGTGCTATCGATAACGGTGCTGCTGAGAATAGTGCCGCTGGGAACGGTGTTGCCGATAACGATGCCGCTGGGAACGATGTTGCCGATAACGATGCTGCTGAGAACGGTGCTGCCCAGGGCAGGGCGCTGGTGAAGCAGGTAATCATGCGCAATCATGAGTGGCTGCCCCTGGGGGAATTTGCCATTGGCACCAACACGGCTGCCTATGCCATGGCCCGGAAGTTTGGTATCGGGGATAAGCTGCCCATCCTGATTGCGGAGAAGATGGGACCTCACTTTGCGGTGGGGGATACCTGTTACAGCTTTGCCGAGGATTCGCCTATGTATAACCCGGATGGCAAGGAAATCATTGCCAGGGATAACGAGATATCCCTTCTGCGCAAGGAGGATATGTCAAAAGCTTACTTCAGCTGCCATACGGACATTACCATCCCTTATTCTGAACTCGGTGACATCAAGGCCGTGGGGAAGGACGGGCAGGAGGTTTATATTATCCGGCAGGGACGGTTCGTGCTGCCGGGAACTGAGGAACTGAATGAAGCACTTTCATGATGTCTGGACCGGTTGGTATCCGGATCAGTTGATTTCCGGATTGGTCATCCGGCGTTAAAGTCATTAAGATAAGTCTGCAGAAGATCTGCCATTTTCCCAATATGTACGCCGTCCACAAAAGAGTGGTGTACCTGGACGGAAAATGGCAGTTTTATCCTGCCGCCTTTTTCATAAAATTTTCCCCAGTCGAACAGCGGTACGGCATTGTCACGGTTACCGGAGTCCGTGTGGGAAATATGGGTATAGGATACCCATGGGAATGGGGAAAACTGGAATATGTCATTGCCCATGGGGCCGGTAAAATATTCCTTCTGGTCCAGGACTGTCCTGGAGGCAAGGGTGACATATTCCCGCAGGGTGTCCTGCATGTCCACATTCACCACTTTAAACAGTTCCGTATCAGGATTCAGATATGTGAACGAGGTGTTGATTGTATCAAAGACAGCAGGCTTCCCATCCACGAACCGGCACCGGAAAGCTTCCACCTGGCTGGCACACAGGGTAACGGCATATACCATGGAAAAGGTAAATGAGTACCCTTTTTTCCTGATCCGTGGAAGGAACTGCGTGATGTCCAGTTCAAATGTCACACAGTACTGAGGCTGGGGAATGTTCCGGAATACCTGATAATGCATGGCCCTGTCCCAGGTTGGTATGTCAATCCAGTTTATCTTTGATTCTCTCATCTTTGCAGACCTCCGTTTTGAATGATTTATTATATGGATTGATTATACGCCTATAGACATATGATGTCAATAAGACATAGTATGTATATGGGTTTGTTTTTCATAGGATTATATGTCACATCTATGCTAGAAAGAAATGAAACTTTGGGAAGGAATGATACTTTAGGAAGGAATGAAACTTCGGGAAGGAATGAAACTCCGGACAGCTTCTGAAATAATGGGCTGCGGACATTAAAAAGCCAGTGCCGCCGGATGGACGGATACTGGCTTTCATCATGGGATATTCAGTTTTCCGGCTCAGGTACAGGGCCATCGGTGGGGTATCGGCTTACGTCTCACTCCATGTCCAGTTCCTTCATGGCGTGCATGATATGGATCTTCATGGCATTCCTTGCGCCCTCGGCATTGCGCTGCTCCAGGAATTCCATGATCAGCCGGTGGTCCGTGACGGTGTCCTGTATGGCTTTGCCGCTCCCGGAGGCCAGGCAGACGCCTTTGGCAATGGCCTGGTATAAAATCGGCATTAACTGGTTCATGAATTCATTGTGGGTTGCCTGGGCAATGGATTTGTGGAAGGCATGTTCGTCGCTGGTCCTGTCCTGCCCGTTCTGTATTTCTTCCTCGATTCTCTTTCCATATCCCATGATGCGCCTGATTTCAGCGTCCGTGCCGCGGACAGCAGCCAGATAAGCGGCCTCAGGCTCAAATATGAGACGCATCTCATAGAGGTCCCTGGCATTGACCTTTACGGTTGCCAGGGATTTAAGCTCCGTGGATTGGGGCAGGGTGTCCCTGATGACATAGGTGCCTCTTCCGCGCTGGATTTCCAGGATACCATATGCGATAAGTATTTTGATTGCTTCCCTTAACGTGGTCCTGCTTATATTCAGTTCTTCTGCCAGTTCTGTTTCATTGGACAGCCTGTCCCCGGTTGAAAACCGTTTTTCAACCGTTATCATGGATAATATGGTTTCGGCTGCGTTCTGTGAGAGCATTTTTTCTTGATTCATCTTACCACCTGATTCTTTTTTGTTATTATACTATTTTTATCATTGTATGTATACCGGATAAGACAAAAAACAGGGTGGATATGGAAAGTGCATAAAAAGATATGTTGGTGAAAAAATAAAATGGATAAATTGACGGATAAGTATTGACATATGCCTGGTTTGTGCATATAATATAGCCATACTTAATTAATAAAGTTTATTTATTAATTCCGCGGTGAGGAGATGAGGAAATGGCTGAGATGGTAGGGACTCCCAGAATGATCAAGCTTTTGAACAAGGATGTAATAGAGGGCATCATCAAGGTGAACGGACCCATTACAAAGCCGGAGATTGCAAGACTGACCAACCTGAGCCTGGTGACGGTGAACAAGACCGTCGATATCCTGGTGAAGGAGAATAAGGTAAAGCTCAGCAATGTGCAGGATTCGTCGGTTGGGCGCAGGGCCCAGTATTTTGAGATAAATGAAGAGCTGCACTATATCATAGGACTCCATTATGACTGCAATATGTACATAGGCGCCGTGTCCAACAGCATAGGGGATATCATATACAGAAAGGAATTTCCCGTAAGGCCGGATTCCTATGACGAGGTGATGGAGGACACATACAGGGCCTTGGATGTCCTTTGCGGGTTTTGCACAGGCCATGAGATTGCGGCCATAGGCCTTGGCGTGCCGGGCGTCGTGAAGGAAGGTGTGGTAACCAACATCCCTAACATCCCTAGCTGGGAGGGCATGGATGTTGCCCATGTACTGGAAGAGAAGTACGGCGCCCCGGTGCTTCTGGAGAATGATATCAACCTGGCTGCCATGGGCGTGTATTATGGCCAGTACAAGGATAAGGTGGACAGCCTGGCCCTGGTATACCTGGAACAGGGTATTGGTTCCGGCCTGATTCTGGGCAGGGAGCTGTTTAAGGGTTCCACTAACTTTGCAGGGGAGCTGAGTTACCTGCCGGTGAGCCAGGGCGCTGGGAGGCAGGACGGGAACAGCCGGTATAAAGGGGATTTTGAACACACCATGAGCCATCTGGAAGAGGAAATCAGACAGAGCAGCGGCACGCGCAGGAAGGAGCTTAAAAGCCTTTTAAGGCGCACGGTTGCCAACGGGCTTCTCAGCATTATCTGTGTCATCAACCCGGAGGTGGTGGGACTGGTGTGCAGCCGGATTTCAAGGGCGGATGTAAAGGGAATTGAGGAATTGTTAAAGGAATGCATTGGCGAAGAGCATGTTCCCAAGCTGATTAAGCTGGATGATATCAGGGAGCAGAGCATTTACGGTCTGATTGGCATGTGTATCCGGGAGATAACGCCAACCTACTCTTTGTCAAGCAGGAAACGGGGATAAGGGAATGGCTGATTATATACTTTCCGTGGACGGCGGAGGAACTAAGACGGAATTCTGCATCAGCGATATGGAGGGCCATATAAAGGACAGTGTCATCGTGGGATGCAGCAATTACAAATCCGTGGGAGTGGAAGCGGTCAGAGAAAGCTTTCAGGCAGGGTTTGAGCTGCTGGAAAAGAAGGGAATACGGCTTGGGAATCTGCGCTACAGTGTGTGGGGAATCTCAGGATGTGATTCGGAGCATGATTTTTCCCTGATACGCGCAGTCCTTGAGGGGCTTGGGATTGACGGGGAGACGAGCTATCTGTGCAATGACGGCATACTTGCCTTTTACGCCCAGGCCATGGAGCCGGGGATGGTGGTGATTGCCGGGACTGGTTCCATCATACTTGGGATTGGCAGCGATGGGGAGTATAAACGGGCCAGCGGCTGGGGCTATAATATCAGCGACATTGGTTCCGGGTACTGGATTGGGGCGGAGGCCCTTAAGCATACGTTGCTGTACTGTGACGGCTGCGGCGGATATTCACCATTTTTTGACTGTATCAGGGAGTATTTTAAGGCAGACAGTTTTGAGCGCCTGCCCTATGTGGTTACTGAGGTGACGGATTATTATGAGATTGCCAGGCTGGCTGAGCTTGTGACGGAGGAAGCCGGACGCGGGGAAGAAGTGACCCTTGGGATATTAAGGCATGGGGCGGAGGTAATTGCACGGCTCATGGGAAGCATTTACAGGCGGATGGGATTTGACAGCAGGATGGAACTGAATATTGTTTTTTCGGGCGGTGTGCTGAAAAGCAGGATTTACCAGCAGCTGATTAAGGAGGAACTGGCACGGCAGATTCCGCTGGAGCATGTGACATTTTCCATTCAGAAACATGCGCCTGTTTACGGGGGCATACGTCTGGCCCGCAGGATATTGGGGCAGGGCCTGCAGGGACAGGGCAGGCTTTCGGGGGAGGATCGGCATGAATAAAGAGGAAATCATTGTCCAGATTTCGACTGGAGGCTATCTGGAACATAAGGTTACCCATGAAGCGGTGTGCGGGAAGCTTATGCAGCTGCTTGGAACGATTGCGGTCAGCAAGGTGATTATCGGCTGGTCCTGCAGCCGGGAGTTATATGAGCATGTCACCGGATTCCTGAGACAGCGGGGCATCGAGTGCTATCTGTGGCTTCCCGTGTTTTCCGAGACAGGCGTTTTGAAGGCGGATACCGGGAAGCTGGTTGACGATACAGGTACGGAGGCGGAAAGCTACTGCCTGACAGAAGGGGAGAATTTTGAATTCTATTGCCCGGACCAGCAGCGCAATATAACATCGTTTTTGCAGATTTATGAGGAGCATTTTGACGGTCTGGGTTTTGACGGGGTGTTCCTGGACAAAATCCGGTATGGGTCATTTTCCAATGGCCTGGGCGGTGTGTTCAGCTGCTTCTGCCCGGCCTGCATGAAGCGGTACCAGGAGTGCGGGATTGATGTGGATGAGCTGAAGCACCAGATGGGGCTGGTGCGTGACGGGGCCGGCGGATATGGGGAGCAGGTTCTTGGCATAACTGCCTATGATAAGGGGAATTACACATTCGCACATCCTGTATGGGAGAAATTTTACAGGAAAAAGGCGGAGGATATCGCCAGGGCCTTAAAGACGGTCACCGGTTATTTCCATGACAGGGGGATGAAGGTGGGAATGGATACATTTGCCCCGTACCTGGCGTATTTTGCAGGGCAGGATATGAAGCGGCTGGCGCCCATGGCGGATTTCATCAAGCCCATGATGTACCGCATTACCAATGCCCCGGCGGGGATGCCTTTTGAGACGGACTGCCTGATCCGGGAAACCGTGCGGTGCAATGGGACGCAGATGGACGTGGATGCCAGAACCAGGGCGCGGAAAGCCTTTTTTGAGGTGCTGGGGTGCCATGACACTGGAACAGAGGCATTTGACCTGGATTTTACAGCCAGGGAGCTTACATATATGGCAGGACTGGGCGTACCGGTATACTGCGGGATTGAGGTAAACTGCAATGAGGCAGCGCCGTCCAGCCCGGAGTATCTGCGGGAGACCATGGAAGGCCTGAAGCAGGTGGATATGGAAGGATATGTCCTTTCATGGGATCTGATGGGCGCCACGGATGGGAACCTGGCGGCGGTCAGCGGTCATCTGGGCGCAGGACCATCGGATGGAAGACCGTTCTGACAGGGGGAGGCAGGATATGGAATACATACTGGAAATGAAAGACATTCATAAGAGCTTCGGCCCGGTTAAGGTTCTGGAAGGCATTGATTTCTCCCTGATCCAGGGGGAGGTGAGGGCCCTTCTGGGAGCCAATGGGGCCGGTAAATCCACATTGATTAAAATCGTGGGAGGCGTGCACAGCCAGACCTCGGGAGAGGTGTTCTTAAAGGGCGGCAAGGTGGCGTTTAAGAATGAGCATGACTCCAAATCCCATGGAATCAGCATCATTTACCAGGAACTGAGCCTGGTGCCGGCCCTTACGGTGGTGCAGAACATGTTCCTGGGCCGGGAAAGCGCCGGGGCAGGCGGATTTTTAAAGAAAAAGGAAATGTACCGGGAATATGAACGCATCTGCAAGGACTTTGATTTTGATATTGACCCGGATACGGTTGTGTCGCGCCTCAGCATTGCCAAGCAGCAGATGGTGGAAATCATGAAGGCAGTGTCCTGGAATGCGGACCTTGTGATCATGGACGAACCCACCACCTCGCTGACCAATAATGAGAAGGAGGGCCTGTTCCAGATCATCGGACGGCTGAAGGAGATGGGCAAGAGCATCATATACATCACCCATATCCTGGAGGAGGTGTTCCGTGTCTGTGACAGCGCCAGCATCATGAGGAACGGGAAGCTGGTGGGAAGCTATGATATAGGGGAGCTGACCAAGGCAAAGATAACCCAGCTGATGACAGGCAATGCGGACAGCCGGATTAAGGATTCCAAGGATTACCACTACGCGGATTATACTGCCGTCCCAGTGCTGGAACTGAAGGGCGTGTCCAGGGGAAATGTGGTCAGGGATGTGGACATGAAGGTATACAAAGGGGAGGTAGTGGGGCTGGCCGGGCTGGTGGGTTCCAAGCGGACCGAGATAATTAACCTGATTTACGGGATTGACCGGAAGACAGGGGGAGAAATCCTGGTGAACGGTAAGGCTGTGGATATCAGGTCGCCCCAGCAGGCCATTGCGCACAGAATCGGCTACATTCCCGAGGACAGGAAGAACCTGGGCCTTATACTGGACCAGGAGATTTATAAAAATGCAACCGCGGTGCAGGTCAGCAGGTTCAGGAAACATGGGTTACTGAACCGGAACCAGGAAATCCATTTTGCGGAGGACGGGGTTAAGAAGCTGGGTATCAAGATAAGCAGCGTGACCCAGAAGGTTAAGGAATTAAGCGGAGGTAACCAGCAGAAGGTTGTTGTATCAAAATGGCTGGGACAGGACCTGGATTTAATCATCTATGACGAGCCGACCAAAGGTATTGATATTGCTGCCAAGGAAGATATATTCCGTACCATACAGGATTTTTCCAGCCAGGGCATAGGGGTCATCTTTATCTCCTCGGACCTGGAGGAGGTAATCCGGGTATCTGACCGCATTATGGTAATCCGGGATGGGACGGCTGTCTGTGGGATGGAGAACCGGGACCTGACGGTGCAGGATATCATGAATAAGATATTTAATGTTTAGCGGGGTGAATAAGATGTCTGATGGGAAACGTATGAGGGAAAAGATAAATTTAAGAGAGTATGGTGTGGTCATCGGCTTCCTGGCCCTGTGTGTGATGATAACCATTGCAACGCCGGCATTTGCAAGCCACAAGAATATATTGAACCTGTTGAGGCAGTCCTCCATCATCGGAATCATATCAGCGGGAATGACCTTTGTCATCATATCCGGGAATTTTGATATATCCGTGGGAGCCGTGGCAGCCCTTTCAGGGGCAGTGATCATGAAGCTTGCAACTTCAGGTGTGAACCTGTTCCTGGCAATGATACTGGCGCTTGCCGTGTGCGGGATCATCGGCAGTGTGAACGGCTTCGTGGTGGCCAAGATAGGGATTCCATCCCTGATAACCACCATGGCCATGGTCAGCATTGTGAAAGGCTCCATGCTCATGCTCACAGGCGGATACCCTATCACGGAGACGTTTGTGGTGCTGGATGCCATTGGCAATGGCTACCTGATGGGGATTCCGGTTCCCGTGGTGATATTTGCGCTGACCGTGCTGGCGGCCTGGGTCGTGCTCAGCAAAACGCGGTTCGGGCGGTATGTGTATTCGGTGGGCGGCAATGCGGATGCCAGTAAATTAAACGGCATCAATGTGGATGCATACAAGATAAAGGTATTCATCATCAATGCAGTGCTGGCAGGCCTGGCAGGCATCGTGCTGGTGGGCAGGATGGGCACGGCCAGTCCTGCGGCCGGAGATGGATATGATATGGATGCCATTGCATCGGTCGTGATTGGCGGTACTTCGGTGGCTGGAGGTTCCGGTTCGGCGCTTAAGACGGTAATCGGTGTCCTGATGATGAGCGTGATTAACAACAGCTTCAATCTTCTGGGGGTGGACATGTATTTCCAGTACATATTCAAGGGGCTGATCATCCTGGTTGCAGTGGGGTTTGATTCTTACAGCAAGAAGAGACTTGCTACAAGATAGAAAAAAGTATTTTGAAAGGAAAAGGTGAGGATTATGAGGAGAACAGTAAAACGCGCAGTAGCAGTGGGGATGGCATGTGTAATGGCGGCAGGACTGGCTGGCTGTACAGGCTCTGCCAATGCAACCAAGGCGCCGGAGACAACGGCAGCGCCGGCCACCGAGGCCCCGAAGACAGAGGAGGCAAAGACGGAAGGGGAAAGCTCCGGGGAAGAGGCCAAGGCGGCTGAAACCACAGGGGAAAAGAAGGATTATAAGATAGCGGTATTGCTTCCTGGTCCCACAGGATATTTCGTGGCAACCAAGGAAGGCGTGGACGCTGCCGCGGCTGAGTACGGGGTTACCATTGAGTATGCGGATGCCCAGTGGGATGCATCCAAACAGCTGGCACAGGCAGAGGATTTCATGGTCAAGGGCGTTGATTTAATCGCGCTTTGCTGTGTGGATTCCGGTTCCGGTGAGAAAATTGTGAAATCCGCCCAGGAATCCGATATCCCGGTACTGGCATTTACCAATGCAATTGGATCCGAGGAAACCGGTGAATATGCAGGGCTGGTATCCTATGTAGGGCAGAACGAAGTCAACACAGGCGCCGTTACAGGCGAAATCGCAAAGAACCTGTTAGGCGGGGACGGCGGCAAGGCAATCCTGATTGAAGGGGTTCCCGGAACCACGCCTCAGATTAACCGCAAGAAGGGACTGGAGCAGGCCCTGGAAGGCAGCAACATTGAGATCATCTATAACCAGACCTCCAACTGGGAAAAGGAGCAGGCATTAAAGATTGTTGAGGACCTGATCCAGAAGAAGATGGAATTCAACGTGGTCATCTGCCAGGATGACAACTCCGCAACCGGCGCAGGACAGGCCCTTAAGGAAGCCGGGATGAAGGAAGATGTGAAGGTAATCGGGCTTGGCGGAAGTAAGGACGGACTCCAGGCGGTCAAGGACGGCGTGATTGACGGAACCACCTATATGTCGGCAGTGGAAGAAGGACATCTGGCCATCGAGACATCTGTAAAATACTTAAACGGTGAAAAGGTGGAGCCTGTGACGGAAATCAGGCAGGTGGAAGTGAACAGGGATAATGTGGATACATTCAAGGGTGAGTGGTAAGACCCTGTAATGCCCCGGCAATGGCTGGAATCATGAAAGGCATCCGTGCGGTGCCGGGAAGGCCTGCGCAACAGTGGTATGTTACAATCAGAGACCGGGATTTTTTTAAAGGACTGCCGTTATCAGCGGCAGTTCTTTTCGTTATATGGTACAATGGAATCATAATTACCCGCATTACCCCCAAAAAACGGATATGGATCCGTATACTATAATAAATGGAGGTGCAGGATGGGAGGAGAGCATGCAATCGTTCATATGGTATACAGGGCAAAGAAAGACGCGCTGGCTGCCGATGAGCTGATTTCCCAATATATGAATTTCATACGGTCTGAGACAGCCAGGTTTACCCATGCCGTACCTTCTGAGGGCAGGGATGATGAGCTTAGCATTGCCATGTTTGCGTTTTATGAGGCGGTTCAGGGATATGAACGGGGAAGAGGCAGCTTTCTTTCCTATGCTTCTGCAGCCATCCGCAACCGTCTGGTTGATTATAACAGAAAAGAGGAACGCCATAAGGGGACGGTTTCCTATGACGCGCCATTGGGGGATGGGGAGGAACATACGCTTTCTGATATGATTCCTGCCGGGGAAGACGGGATGAAGCAATGGACGGTCCGGGAGGCTACCAGGGAGGAATTGGAGGAATTTGCAAATAATCTTATGGAATATGGCCTGAGCCTGTCCGAAGTGGCGGACAATTGTCCGAAACAGGAGCGTACACTGCAGGCCTGCCACAAGGCATTGCAGGCAGCCAGGGAGAATCCGGGGATTCTGGACCGGTTTGTGAAAAGCAGGCGGCTGCCCCTGGCGGAACTGACTGCTGTATCCGGAGTTGCGAGAAAGACCCTGGAACGGCACCGTTCCTACATGATGGCCATTTTACTTGCATATACAAATGGTTACGAGATTATCCGGGGGCACCTGTGTCAGGTATCCGGGGGAAAGGAGGCATCCGTATGACATATCTGGTGATGGAATGCCATCCGGCATACGCAATCGTGCTGGATCAGGCAGGCCGTATCATAAAAGTGGCAAATATGGGGTATGAGGTGGGGCAGAAGGTGGATGATGTCATTGAACAGCAGCACAGGCCGGCGCTGTTTAGGATGAGGCTTGCATCCATGGTGGCTGCGGCCTGTCTTTGCCTTGCCGTCCTGGGAGGCGGGGGATACGGGGCCTGTTTCATTCCCTACGGGACCGTGCACCTGAAAATCAATCCGGATGTCCTGATGTCCGTGAGTTACATGGACCGGGTAGTGGGCCTGGAAGGGCTGAATGAGGATGGGAACAGACTGATTGGACAGGTGTCTTACAAAGGGAAGCATGCAGAGGATGTTACCCGGCTTCTGGTTGAACGCGCCGTGGACATGGGGTACCTGGCTGAAGGTGGAACCGTGATGGTGAAAGCAGACGGGGGCAGCATACGGTGGAAACAGAAGAGGGAAGACGATATCGGTACCGGACTGAGGAGACAGTTTGAAGGCAGGATGCAAGTGGAGATAAAGGTAGGGGATGACGCAGGGGATATGAAGGATGCAGATGGGGATGACCGGACCGCTGCGCCGGATGCTCCAGTGGTCCGTCCTGCGTCCCGTCCTGCTTCCGGCCATCATCCTTCCATGCCGGCCCGTCCTGCAGCTGCGCCGGCTGTGCCAAAGGCGGCAGAAGGGATGACTGGGGGCGCGGGACGCGGTGGAACAGGTGAGCGGGATGATGACGATGAAGAAGAGGATGACCGGGATGATGGGCGCGGAGAAGAGGATGACCGGGACGATGGTGGGCGTGGAGATGGAGATGACCGGGACGATGGGCGTGGAAACGCAGATAGCCAGGAAGATGACCGGAAAGATGACATCGGTCATGAAAACGATGGAGATGGCGCTGCGGATGATGAGGACGGGAATGGAGGAAATGAAAATGAAGAAGATGATGGGGACAGTAATGAGGACGATGACTAGGGCGTGTTTGAAAATTCATTCCCGCCATCTGCACGTCCCACTTCGCGGCATATTTGGCCCCGATTCGGTCAACGTAGCCCGCTACGCCTTCCTCATCGGGACCAAATCTCCCACAAAGTGGGACGTACATCTGACGGAAAGCAATTTTCAAACACGCCCTTGCGCTCCATCATGCAAAAAAGCGAATACATGGAAGGAGGAACGCAATGGAACGATTCGATGCCCTGATTAAAAAGGACGGTTCAGGCAGACTGACCATTGTTGAAATTCCGTTTGATGCAAAAGCGGTATTCAGTAAACCTAAGGGGACGATTTATGTAAGCGGTACGATTAATGGCATTGGATACCGAAGTAAATTACTATCCCGCGGCGGCGGGAGATTTGTCATGGTTTTAGATAAGACGGTGCAGAAGTCCGTTGGGTTTGACGGTCAGGCGATGGCAGCGGAGATTACCATGTCCTGCGAGGATATGGATGCTGTCAGGGAAAAACCTGAAAAGTTGGTTGATATCACGAGTGATATGGATATCCTTACTGCCATAAAAACACGGCGAAGCATACGGGAATTCACCTCCAAACCAGTCAGCCAGGATATGGTAAATGCCATCCTTTTTGCAGGCATGCAGGCTCCTACGGCAAAAGATAAGCGCCCGTACCATTTTATCGTGATAAGGGACCGGCATGTCCTATCAATCCTGGCCCGGAATAATCCCAATGCTGCGATGATGGAAGAATCCGCAGGAGCAATTATTGTTTGCGGAGATAAGAATATAGAAGGAATAAAAGAGTTCTTATATGCAGATTGTGCGGCCGCAACGCAAAACATGCTGCTCAGTATTCACGGATTAGGACTGGGAGGTGTCTGGTGTGGTGTGGCGTCTAATTCTGATTGGCGGAAATTGTTAATCCATCAATTGGCGCTCCCTCCTAAGCTGGAACCCATTTCCGTGATTGCCTTTGGCTGGCCTGCCGGGATAAAGGAATCGGTCTGCCGGTGGGAAACCGCAAAGATTCATCATGAAAAGTGGTAGCTGTCCACGGGAATGCCGTTTCCCAATGGGAAATATAATTTTTCAGAAAAAATCATCTCTACCCCAGTTTTAAAAATATGCTTCCGTAATCTATGTATATAAGCAAAAACATCCACAGATTACAGGAGGAAAATGAATATGTTAAAAAGAAGATTAAACAGGGCAGCCGTATTTGCATGTGCCGCCATATTGGCAGCAGGGGCAGCCAGAGCAGGAAATACAGCGTTCGGGGCGCCGTCTTACAAAGCATCGAGCAATAAGGAAGAGATTAAGGGGCGTATCCTGGTGAGCGCGGGACCGGATATATCCATTTCCTATGATAAGGATGGTACGGTGCTGGAGATAAAAGGGGTTGACCGGGATGGTAAGGAATTCCTGGAAGGACAGGACGGGTATGTTGGAAAAAGTTGTAAAACAGCAGTGGGAAGGCTGATCAGACGCCTGGATGAAAAGGGTTGGTTCAGTGAAAATGCAGACGGTTCCAGAAAGAGCCTGGTGGTAAAGGCTGAAAAAGGCTCCAGGTATCCGGATGACATGTTTATGAGGGAGATAGAGGATGAAGTCCGTGATGTTGCAAAGGACCGTGAAATCAATGCGTATATCAAGGTGGTGGGAACCCATTCGTTGGATGATAGGGGGTATATCGACAGGGAAACTGCTGAGAGGATTGTATTGGAACAGTTTGGATTAAAGGAAGACAGCCTGAAATTCAAGGAATACGAACTGGATGACGGGGTTTATGAAATAGAGGTAGTAATCCAGGGAGTTGGACATGAAGTGGAACTGGACGCGGTAACCGGGGCAGTGCTGGATATTGACCGGGATGATGATCATGATGGGCATTATGATGATGACCATGACGATGACCGGGATGATGACCATGATGACGATCGGGATGATGACCATGACGATGACCGGGATGATGACCATGACGATGACCGGGATGATGACCATGATGCTGACCGCGATGGTGACCATGATGACGACCGCGATGATGACCATGACGATGACCGCGACGATGACTGATGCATCACGTCCATGACACATTTCACAGAATCAGTTAATCTGCAAACATACCAATAAAGTAAAAGGTTGAAGGAACATGGGTTGAAGGAACACGGATTAAAGGAACAGGAACGGCATACTGGGATTCCGGTATGCCGTTCCTGTTTGTTACGATTGTTTTAATAATTCTACCGCTTACTATCCATTCCACCCTCTCTAGTGTATAATGATTGAAAGACAAGATGGAGGTAAATACCATGAAGCAGAAGCCTGAAAATGAAACAAACCCACGCACCCCATCCCACCTTCCTGAAGCGCTGGAACAGTGGCATGAGGACGGTCAGTTCCAGAATATCATTGATGCGATTGAAGCCCTGCCCCGGGAGCAGCAGACACCGGAATTAACCAGCCAGCTGGCGCGCGCATATAACAACCTGGCGGAGCCGGGGGACAGGCATCTGTTTAAAAAGGCAGTGGAACTCCTGGAATCCGTGGAAAAGGAATATGCAGGGGAACATGACTGGAATTATAGGATGGGCTACGCGCTGTATTATCTGGACCAGGAATCCAAAGCAAGGTACTATTTTGAAAAGGCATTGGAGTACAGGCCGGGGGATGAGGATACGCTGGAGATGATATCCCTGTGCAGGAAGGCCCTTACCCTTCCCAATGCAATGAAACCCTTCTGCGAGAGGGTAAAGGAGGGATGGCAGTCATTCCTGGAGGGGGAAGGGAGACTCAGGGAACTGTTGGATGCAAAGCAGGGAGGGGAACAGGTGGCTGGTTTGTGTCATCAGCTTCTTTCGCCTGCATTTGCAGGACTGTATTTTGAAGTGGGCCGCAATGGCAGTAAATATGACCTGATCCTGTCGCCGGAGGGGGACAAGAGCCGCATTTTCAAACTGAAGTACTTTATGGAACATGCGCCAAAGGAGGTGCATCAGAACTGGAATATCCTGGTGGGACGCCAGCCAGCCAACGGATTTGTGCTCAGGATGTTTGACAGGGATATCGGTACGGAAGATGCAAGGGTCTGGGTGGAGGAACTGGATGATAAACAGATCGGGCTGTCCATTTACTGTGAAAAGCTGCTGCCTTTGCTGAAGGAAAATGAGAACCAGGCGTATGGCCTCATGTCTGTCCTGCTGGACCAGGCCATTGGGGAAATCCCCGCCATCCGGTATGTGGGATATATGGATCTGCTGGAAACGCCTCAGGAGGGGGAGGACATCTGCCTGGCAGACCTTCTGGAATACATAAAAAAGGACAGGGAGATTGTCACTGCGGACCAGATGTGCCAGTGGTACAGCGCATATGAGATGAAGCCGTCGGAGGAAGAAGGGTGGGATCTGCGTGAAGACGTATATGCGGGAGTAACCACCTGTATTCCGGTTGTCAGCGCATATTACAGGGGGGATGACGGAATCATGGAGGATTTCCATCAGGATGGGGCGGTCCCTGGATTTTTCTATTATCCGTTGGACGGTATACCAAGGAATCAGATACTGGATCTGCGGGATAAACTGGAACAGGAGATATCAGGAAAATGTGGGGATGCGGTGGTATTTACCGGAGGCGCCACGGGGACGGAGTGCGGATACCTGGATTTTATTGCGTGGGATCTGACCGCTGTGCTGAACGCCGCGGTGGAGGTATTCAGGAACCTGCCTGTTAAGGAGGCGTTATTCCATACCTTCCGCCGCAATGCGGGCAGTATCCGGATAAAGAAGGAGGAGGCATGAGCATACGGTTTGCATTTGGCGCAAAGGTAAGGAAGAAGGAAGCGCTGATTCAGGCTGTCCGCAGTCTTGCAGAATCCGGTGGGCAGACCGTACAGGAGGACAATGACCATATATGGATATCCTTCTGTCCCATGGGCGGCATTTCCATGACCTGGGAACATGAAAACGGACTGCTGGGTCAATGGGTCATATCCGGGGAATGCTACTCCACACCCTGCGGGCCAGGATTCCATAAGGCGGCGGTGGAATTTGTGGATGCACTGGGCAAATCCGTCCTTAAGGGCCTGACTGTGTCAGATGAGACTGATTATTACAGTCACAGGGATTTTCAGCGTATGAAAGAGGAACATTTCCATCCATGGCTTAAGATGCTGGTCAACCTGTGCAGGGAGCGCCTGGCTTCAGGGGAATACAGCAGCCTCTGTCTGTGCTGGGACATAAATCAGTACCAGCCCGAGGATATCCCGGGAACCGTTGTGACACCCATGGGACGGTTTGGGATTGCCAGCATGGTTAAGACCGTGGAGTGCCTTGGAACCGGATGGCTGGCAGACCGGTTCTTCATATGGAACCAGCCTGAGAAGGATGCTGCATACTACAGGAACTGTGCCCTGAACCTGATGTGGGAAAAATGCTTCTTCGGCCCATCGGACCGCAGCGCTCAGGACGCGGACCTTAACCGGGCAGCCCTTGATGATCTGGAACAGGCATACAGGCTGGATCCCAGGATTCCCCTTCCTATGGAAGCATACCTGCTGCTGTGCGGTCTGGACAAAAGGACGCCCGTCATACCAGATACGGCCCAGGTATTGGAGTCCCTGTATCCGGTGGGATTCAGAAGGGGGGAAGTGACATACGGATATGGTGTCCTCCGCCTGACCCTTCCGGGTAATTATCTGTATGAGTGGGAGGAACAGGAAAATGGCAGGGGCTGCGACTTATGGTGGGACGGCACCGGCAAGGATCCCATATGGCGGGTGAACGGGTTCCGGCTTCAGGGTAAGGACGCCTCACTGGAAGGTGGTTTTGACGGCCTGAGGGAGCTTAAGGACCTGGACATGCCAAACGGCCGGGCGCGCTGGGGCTGGCGCAAGGTGGAGGATGAGGAAGAAGCCTATTATCAGGTGTTCTGCAAGGCTGTTTCAGGACCATCCCTGTTTCTTGTGACCATCACCTATTTTGAGGAGGGACAGCGGGCCGGAATCTATGGACTGCTGGGTAAATTAAAGGCGGTTAAGGACCAGGAACCGGAGACACATACAGAGGCTTACAATTAACTCTGTCAGGAGAACGAACTCCACAGACAGAATGGCCCCGGCAATCAGTTTCATCAGGACATTTCCATGAGCGGTACTTCAATTATAGAAAATAGCAGGAGGATAACAGCATGAACCAACAACAGGCAGCAGCCATGCAGTCAATGAAAGAGTGGCTTTCACATCCGGGAGAGCTTGGAAGGGAACCGGCAAAGATAGAACCAGCGGGGGAGTTTGACCTTCATGGCCTGCATTATTACATGTTCCGATATAAGAAAGGGGTTCTTGGCAAATGGCTTCTGGGCGTCTGCGGCGGATACGGACCAGGAGATACGGAGCACTGCGGCCATGTATTCAGCGAGATGGAACCATACGATGCTGCAACCGCTGTGGACAAGGCAAAAGAAATGGTGGAGATGATCCGCCGTTACTGGATGGAACAGGCAAAGGCGCTGGAACAGGAGGCCCGTCCTGCAGATCCTGAAGGTTCAGGTGAAGACAGCGGGAACGTCAATGATGCATGTAGGGAAGTTGCGGGAAGGAAGGATGCAGACAGGAACCATGCAGGCCGGAATGATATAAATGAGGATGGGGATCAGGAGGAAAATGACGAAACCGGAACCTTCGTAGGCTTTGTCCTGCTCTCAGAACCCCACTGGTCACCGGACAAGCTGGCGGCAGATATGAAGGCGGACTGGGGGATTGACTGTATTGAGGAAGAGGATGGGGAGACATCAGGGGAAGATGTATCCGCCAATGACGAAGGGAACACGGCATATGATGACGAGGATGCCCCCCACATCTACTCTGTCAACGGTCTCAGGCTGGTGGTCGCCATGATGGATGCGCCTGTGCCGGAGGGGGAAGCAGAGGCGAATGCCGCCAACAACTATATGTGGCCCGAGGCAGTTGAAACCGTTAAGACACATAAAGCCCATCTGATGGTTGCAATCATGGGAAAAGACGCGCCTGTAAAGGAGCGCGGCCTGCTGCTTGCCAAGCTTATGGCTGCCTGCTGCAGACAGGAAACCGTTCTGGGCGTCTATACAAGCGGAACCGTTTTCCAGCCCCGGTTTTATCTGGATGCTTCAGAGATGATGAAGGACGGCGGACTTCCCATCCTGAACTGGATTTATTTCGGCCTGTACCAGACCGAAGGGGGATGGAACACCTATACTTATGGAATGAGGGCATTTGGCAGGGATGAGATGGAAGTGCTGGATGTCAGGGCCGAACCCCAGGAACTGAGGGATTATCTCCTGAACCTGGCATACTATGTGCTGGATGGGGATGTGGTGCTCAGGGACGGGGAGACCCTTGGATTCACTGCGGAGCAGAAGCTGCCTATTACGCGGAGTAAGGGAGTGTCACTGGACGGGGTTACTTTGAAGATTGGGTACCCGGAATCATAGTATCAATATGGAAAGGGCGGGGAATTTCCCCGCCCTAAATAGACCCTGGACTTACATGAATCTTGGACTTACAGCCGTCCACACAGTTATTCCTCCAACATCTTAATATCCATATCCTTCGGCAGCACCAGACTCAGGAACACCGACACGACAAACACGACAGCCACCACATTGGCAGAGAATACGGACTGCACAAGCTCCGGGAAGATATCCCATATGCCAATCTCGCTGGCGGTGGTGAAGCCGATGCCCACTGCCAGGGAAAGGGAGACGATGGTGATGTTGCGCTGGGAGAAGCCGCATTTTGAAATCATCTGAACGCCTGAGGTCAGGATGGAGCCGAACATCATGATGGTGCATCCGCCCAGGACCGCCTGGGGAAGGGAGGCAAAGAAGTTGCCTACCGGAGGAAGCAGCCCGGCCAGGATCATACAGGCCGCTCCTGTCATGATGGTGAAGCGGTTAACTACCTTTGTCATTGCAATCAGTCCCACGTTCTGTGAGAAGGAGGTGACCGGAGGACATCCGAACAGGGTGGAGACAGCGGAACAGTATCCGTCGCAGGCAAGGGAACCGGAGATTTCCTTTCCGGTGATTTCACGGTTCAGGCCGCCGGATACAAGTGCGGATGTGTCGCCGATGGTCTCTGCCGCGGACACCAGGAAAATGATGCAGGCAGAGATGATTGCCCCTGCATGGAACTCAGGAACAAAGGGAAGCAGGGAGGGAAGGGCAATGATGCCGCCGGACATGATCAGGCTTAAATCCACCTTGCCCAGGAAAATGGCAATCACATATCCCACAATCAGCCCGGCCAGGACGGAAAGCTGTTTTAAATATCCTTTTGCGAAAATGTTCCACAAGAGGCAGGTCAGCAGCGTCAGCGTGCCAAGAATCAGGTTCTGGGCAGAGCCGAAGTCCTCTGCATAACCGCCGCCAAAGGACCGGGCGCCGACCGTAAAAAGGGAGAATCCAATGGCTGTCACGACGGAAGCGGCAACAACCGGGGTGATGATCTTACGCCAGTATTTGGCCAGAAGTCCCAGGGTCCCTTCAAAGATACCGCCGATCAGCACAGCGCCCACCACGGATGGATACCCGTAATTGGCGGCAATGGTGCTGAGGACCGTGACAAAGGTGAAGCTGACGCCCATGACCACCGGAAGCCTGGAACCGATCCTCCAGACCGGATAGAGCTGGACCAGTGTGGCGATTCCTGCAACGAACATGGCGTTCTGAAGCAGGATGGCTGTCTGGGCCTGGGTTAATGCGGGCTGTGCAGCGCCTGCGATGATGGTAATCGGCGCAAGGTTGGAAACGAACATTGCCAGAATATGCTGCAGGCCGAAAGGGATGGCTTTGCCAAGCGGCACCCGTCCCTCCAGCTTATAAATATTATTAATGCTGCAATTTGCATTGCTGTTCATGATTTTGTTACCCCCTGTTATTTTTTAGGATCTGGTGCCGCGCGGGCAATCCCTTAAGACTCCGTCTTATGGCTGATCTGATATACCTCTTCCACAATCCGTTCCATTGCATTCAGGATATTTTCATATCCCGTGCACCTGCACAGATGGCCGGAAATCAGCTTCTTCAGTTCTTCCCTGTTATACTTCTTGCCGGTTCCCACGATTTCCACCGCGCTCATGATAAGGCCGGGCGTACAGAAACCGCACTGTACCGCAGCCTCCTCGATGAATGCCTTCTGGATGGGGGACAGTTCCCCGTTTGGCCCCTTTAATCCTTCCACGGTCATGACGCTTTTGCCTTCTGCCCAAAGTGTCATATAGATGCAGCTGTCAATGGCTTCCCCGTTTACCAGTACGGTGCAGGCGCCGCATTCCCCGACCTCGCAGCCCTTCTTGACGGATGTAAGCCCCAGACGCTGGCGCAGTGTGTCTAACAGGGACTCCCGTTCGTCCACTGCCAGCTCCACATCCTTTCCGTTTACCTTCATGTGTACGATCTTAAGCATCTATCTCTCCTCCTGCCTTTTTAATTGCCTCTTTCAGCGCGCGCTTGGACAGCTCTTCAATCAGCTGAAGCCTGAATTCCTTGGAAGCCCTCCATGAGGTACGCGGATTGACCTGCGTAAGCGCATCCTTTCCAAAGGCAAGGATGGCGTCGCTATCATTGATGTCATGGCCCCTAAGGCCTTCTTCCGCCTTGAGGCAGCGAAGGGGGGTGGGACCGGCCACGCCGTAGCCCAGCCGTACATCCTCAATCCGTTTCTTATCAGGGGACAGCTTTACCCTTACGGCGCATCCCAGGGTGGCTATCTCCATGGCCTTACGCTTGCCGTACTTGATGTAGTGTCCGGTCCAGCCCTCGAAGCTTTCACGGCGGATCACAAAACCTTTACAGACCTCACAGCGGTCTCGTACCGTCCGTCCGGGCCCGGTGTAAAATTCACATACAGGCACGGTGCGCTCACCTTCCGGCCCTTCCAGGACCACGTCCGCTTCCAGGGTCCACATGGTGGACGCGGAATCGGCAGAGGTTGCGCCGTTGCAGATATTCCCGCCGATGGTACCGGTGTTGCGTATCTGTGGGCCGCCGACCATGTCCACGGCATCCCCCAGCATGGGGATGTATTCTTTAATCAGCGGGTCATTGGTGATATGGGAAAAGGACGTCCCGGCGCCAATCCACAGATTGCCGTCCTCAAGAAGCTTCACGCCCTTTAATTCCTCCAGGTTGTGGATGGATACCAGGGAACGTCCGGCATCCTTACCTTCCCGCACGCGGATTAATACGTCGGTGCCGCCGCTGATGATTTCGGCATCCGTATCCTTCACAAGGGCCTGGATTGCGTCTTTCACGCTTACGGCCTCATAAAATGATTTAATGTCAAACATGGCTCTCTCCTTATACCGGTCCTCTTTATATCAGACCTTTTTCCTTGAATTTCTCAATCAGCCTCTGGGCTGTCATAGGTGTCACGTTCATGTGGACCCCGGTTGCATTTAAGATTGCATTGCGGATGGCGGGAGCGACCGGTATAGCAGGCGGCTCGCCCAGGGATTTGTTGCCGTAAGGGCCGGTGGGGTCCTCTAACTGGATGAACTCCACATTCAGGTCCGGCGTATCCATGGCAGTGGGTATCTTGTAATCCAGAAGGTTGTTGTTTAACGGGCGTCCTGTTTTCTCATCCACCAGAAGTTCCTCTGAAAGACCGTATCCCAGTCCCATGCTCATACCGCCGTGAACCTGGGCACGGGCTGTCTGGGGGTTAATCAGGATTCCTGAATCATGGACATTGACAATATCCGTCACAGTCACCAGCCCCAGGGGCATATCCACCTCAATCTCCACGAAACAGCAGCCGGAGGAGAAGGTGTTGTCCTTGCACTGGTTGGTCACTTCCGCCGTGATATGTACGGAGCGGTCCAGGGAGTAGAAGGCAGTATCCGCAACCACGGACACGTCAAATAATTCCGGTGCGCCGCCGCTTACGATGACCTTGCTGTCAGCGATGTCCAGCATGTCCTCGGTGATTTCCTCGCCTTCGTGGAGGCCAAGGGCTTCCCTGATCCGCATTCCGGCAGCCTTTACCTCTTCGGCATACACGGTCCTTGACAGGTCGGTTACATCGTGGTTCAGCATATATGCAGCGTATTCCAGGATCTTGTGGCGGAACTCTTCCCCGCATTTCTTACAGGCCATGCCGGACACATAGGTCTGGCGGGATGCATAGGCGCCTGTATCAAAGGGGGTGATGTCCGTGTCCTGGGTGGAAACGATATACACCTTATCAAAGGAAATGCCGGTGGTTTCCGCCGCCATCTGGGAGAACACGGTATCCGCGCCCTGGCCGATTTCCGTGGCGCCCATGCACAGCTGCATGGAGCCGTCCTGGTTTAATACCATGCGGGTAGAAGCTGTTTCCAGGGAAATGGGATGCACGCCTGTCTTGTAGCAGAAGATTGCCATGCCCACGCCCTTGCGGACAGGTCCTGTCTGATTCCTGTATGCGCTCCATTTTTCGTCCCAGCGGATATGCTTCCTGCCGACCTCGATACACTGTTTTAATCCGTAGGAGTGGAAGGTGATGCCGTTGGCCGGATCCACGAATCCATCCTCCATACAGTTCTTAAGCCGGAATTCGCAGGGGTCCATGCCAATGGCATAGGCCATGTCGTCATTCAGGCATTCCGCGAACCAGTCTGCCTGGGGGATGCCGTAGGCCCTCATGGCCCCGGCCGTGGGAGAGGAGGTATATACGGTGAAACAGTCCACTTCGGTGCCAAACTCATCCCTGTATAAATCCTTGAACACATTGCCGCAGTTGGCGCAGATTGCATGGCCGTGGGAGGCATAGCCGCCGTTGTTGGCATAAGCCTCCAGTTTCCTGGCAAGCACGCGTCCGTCCCTGGACACAACGCCCCTGCATATGCCCTTTATGGCGTGTCGGGTGCGTGTTCCGGAAATGGTTTCCTCCCGGCTGATTTCCAGTCTCACGGGCCGTCCGCCCACGGAGAGGGTAAGGAATGCATTTAACGGCTCGTAGAGCACATCCTGCTTGTTGCCAAAGCCTCCGCCGATATACGGCTTGATGATGCGCACCCTGCCGATGGGAATGCCAAGGGCCTGGGCCGTACATCTCCTGACAATGTGCGGGATCTGGGTGGAGGAGATGACGGTGACCTTACCGTTGGTGTCCACATAGGCCCATGAAACAGGAAGTTCGATATGGCAGTGGGAGATACGGGGGGTGTCGTACTCCACATCCATGGAAACAATATTGTCAGCGCCATAGGTTTCCACGGCCTTTTTAAGCCCCTCTTCATATGTAAAACTGCTGTCCCCCATGGTCATATGGGAGTGCACGATTACGTTGTCTTTCCTGATATCCGGGTGCAGCGGTGTGGCGCCCTCTGCCATGGCTGCCTCAACCGTGACAATGGGCTCATATTCTTCATAGTCCACCTTGATTAAACGCGCCGCCTGGAAAGCCGCGACCTCGTCCTCCGCCACAACAGCGGCAATATCATCCCCGTACAGCCGGACGCGTTCATTCAGCACCTTGCGGTCGCAGATATCCTGGTGTTTGGTTTCCACGCTCCAGGGGTGTCCTGCTGTGGGGAACTGGCAGTCGGGTACGTCAAAACAGGTGACAATCTTAACCACGCCCGGCACTTTGTAAGCCTCCGTCAGATCAAAGCTTTTGACCCGCCCGTTGGCTATGGTGGAGTGCACGACCCTGCCGTGAAGGATGTCCCTGGGTTCCAGGTCCGCCGTATATTTGGCTTCACCCGTCACCTTTCCGTAAGCATCAACACGTTTCACTTGCTGCCCTACAATATTCATTATTCTATTTTCCTCCTTGTATTGTTTTTGCCAAAAGATATACCGGAATATTCAGAAATGCCCTTACACAAACAAAAAAAGAGCTGGCTACATAAGATATGTAGTCAACTCTTTAAGGTAGTTGGTAGAGACTCTGGGCCAATCCCCAGGATATACATATTGGCAATGGATATGTTAAATTGTTTTCATGTGGTATATTATAATACCTAAAAAAATTTTAGTCCATAGGCAAAATTCTAAAAATTATTTGAAAATGTTTGTGCAATATGCATAAAAATAACGGCGCCATACTCGTATATTATTGCCAATAAATGTGAACGCATCCATGTGTTTCCGCTTATACATCCTGCACTTTGCTGAGAAAACCGCAGTTGAGTTCGGTTTTGGCAGGCTGTTTACGGAACAGGAAGCTGCCCCTGCGCACGGATGCCAGGACGCCGACCCGTTCGCAGATGGCTTCATAGGGATCGGAGGCGTCCAGCACAATGAAGTTGGCGTCATTGCCCGGCCGTATCCCATAGCTTCCTTCCATGGACAGGGTGCGGGCGCCATTGTCCGTGATGTAGCGGAAGCTGTTTTCTATTTCAGGAAATGACATCAGGTGGCAGATGTGCAGGCCAAAGTCCAGGATGGTCATGAGATTGCCGTTGCCCAAAGGATACCATGGGTCGGAGATGGAGTCCTGGGCAAAGCATACGTTGATTCCTGCATCGCTCAGCTCCTTGACGCGGGTCAGGCCGCGGCGTTTGGGATAGGAGTCATACCTCCCCTGGAGATGGATGTTCTCGGTGGGGCAGGAGATTATGTTGATGCCGGAACGCTCTAGGAGCTTAAAGAGCTTATAGACATATGCATTGTTATAGGAACCCATGGCGCAGGCATGGCTGGCAGTCGTACGGCTGCCGATCCCGTTCTGGTAGGCCAGGGCTGCCAGGGATTCAATGAACCGTGACTGCTCGTCGTCCGTCTCGTCACAGTGGATGTCAATCAGCTTGTCATATTTAAGGGCCAGCCGGATGACCGTCTTAATGGACTGTTCGCCCCATTCCCTGGCAAATTCATAGTGGGGGATGGCGCCCACCACGTCAGCCCCCATGATCAGGGCTTCTTCCACCAGTTTATCGCCGTTGGTATATGAATACATCCCTTCCTGGGGAAATGCTATGACCTGAAGGTCCAGTACCCCCTTCAGTTCGTCCCGCAGCTCCAGGATGGCCTTTAGCCCGTTAAGGGACGGATCCGTGACATCCACATGGGTCCTCATGTACTGGGTCCCGTTCAGTATCTCCTTTTTTAACGCGATTCTGGCCCGTCTTTTTATTTCCTCCACGGAACGGTTCTGTTTTCCGCGGGACCACCGTTCAATCCCCTCAAAGAGGGTGCCGGAACAGTTGCCTGCCCCCGGTTCCCTGGCAGTGTATACGTAATCCAGATGGATGTGGGAATCCACAAAAGGAGGAAGCACCAGCTTTCCGTGAAGGTCGCAGATATTCCCCACAGGATATTTTTTATTCAGGCATGGCCCGATTTCCAGGAAACGGCCGTCCTCCACCAGCAGGTCGCATAAATCCGGCTCATGATAAAGATGCGCATTGGTAAACAAGATTGTATTCAATTGATTCATTCCCTCCATATGAGTTTTAAGACCACATTACAGGAAAAGGATAAAAAAGTAATTGTGCCAAAGGACCAAAAAATCCCCGGTTCTTTTGTGTGCGTCGGGCCTAAAGCATGGCCTGTATTTTTGTGCGGACCACACCTTAAAAGGACAGGGGAAAAACAGTATGATAGTGGCATGATACAAAGATGAGACAAAGGGAGGGACAAAATGATGTCAGGACACATCAAGATGAAGGAAATGACGTGGACGGAATATGCGGGGAGAAAGGATGGCATCGTGATCCTTCCTATCGGGGCAACGGAACAGCACGGGCCGCATCTTCCCCTGTGTGTGGATACGGTGCTGGCGGAGGAATTTTCATACCGCATCGCAGGACAGGTGGATGGGATTGTGGCCCCGGCCCTCTGTTATGGATATAAATCGAAGCCCTTCAGCGGAGGAGGCCCTCTGTTTCCCGGAACAATTGACCTGAACGGACAGACGCTGCAGAACCTGGTGCAGGATGTGATTGACGAGTTTGTAAGGGACGGGTTCAGCCGGATCCTGCTGTTCAATGCGCATTTTGAGAATGAACCCTTTGTGGTGGAGGCCATGGACCTGTGTTCAGCCAGGCATGGGGATGGGGTAAAGCTTCTTTTGATGAACTGGTGGGACCCCATGTCACCCAATATGATTGAACGGATATTTGACCAGGTGCCATTCCCGGGCTGGGCGCTGGAGCATGCTGCCATTACGGAAACCTCCCTGATGATGTACTTTGCGCCGGAACTGGTGCGTCAGGACCTGATTGCAGACGTGGATCATGTGGACCCGGGATTCTGCTACCGGTATCCCATTGATAAAAACAGCATACCGTCCAACGGGGTGCTGGCCACGGCCAGATCCTCCTCTGCCCTGAAGGGGCAGTGGATTGTGGAGGATGTGGTTTCCAATATCAGTGATTTCATCAGACGGGAATTCTGTTAGACGGGAATTCTGCTAGACGGCATGAAGGTAATCGTACAGGAGGATGCTGTTGAACAGTTCCAGGTTTTTAAGCGCATTGGATAAATCCGTGTGAAGAAGTTCCTTTATCAGGGATAAACGGTAAACAAGGGTGTTCTTGTGGATGAACAGGGCCTGGGCGGTCTGGCTGGAATGGCAGTTGTTGATGAAATAAAGCCGGAGTGTCTCTAGAAGATTGGATGAATGCTGTGTGTCATATGTAATCAGGGGTTCGATGTTCTTAATGCAGTAATCCCGGATGGACTCATTCTTATCAAGTTCAAACAGGATGCGGTAGATTCCCAGGTTTTCGTAGTGGATGATGTGGTTGGGAAACAGTGCGTGGAGGTTTTTGGTGGACAGGGCCACCGTGATTTCATGGTAGCATTGTTTGATCTGATTCAGCTTGGTAAAGGTGCGGCTGAAAGCCATTTTCATATAACCTCCCCTGGATGCATGAAGCGCCTGGATGTATTCGAAGTTATTCGATATGGTGTTCTGCAGATAGACGGTATCGCTTCTGCTGTCGGCCGTCAAAAGGAAAATCAGCCGGTTGGCATAGGAACAGCTGAGTATGGCCAGGCGGCTTGACAGGGCAATGTTCCGCACAGAGGCAGACAGGTGCTGGAAGTTGGATTCAATGGCTTCTGAGAATACATTGTCGGCGGATTCCACCACGCATATACAGTACTGGGAATGAAGGCGGATGTTATAAAAATGCATGATGGAGTCAATATCGCTGTTGTTGGAAAAAAGCAGGCTTTCAAGGAAGAAACGGACGTTCTTGCTCTTCTCATTGACCTGTTCCATCAGTTCAATGATTTCCCGGGTGGCGTCAATCAGCTTCACGTTCCAGGGCATCTGGAACACGGGAAGCCCTTCCTGGTCCGCTTTTTCAATCACCTTTTCAGGGATTTCGGGAATGTAATCCGGATTGAGCAGGAATACGATGCCGGATAAGTTTTTCTGGATGCATTCCTCGGTCAGGTTCAGCAGGGATTCATCATCCGAGGGGATGCCTACCCCTGTCAGGAAGAGGATTTCACCTCCGTGGAGCCATTGGGATACGCTGGGGGTGGTGCCTACGTAAGGCCAGGTGATTTTCCTCCCCAGGCCGGTCCTGCCTCCCCTTAACCGCGCGTCGCGGAAGGTGGACAGTTTAAACAGATCTTCACAGTAAATAGCCATTGTTGTTACTCCTTTCATTGTCGGCTGACAGTATTATCTAAAATTATACTAAAAGATAGGATAAGCATACATGTGTGGGGGGAACGAAGAATTATATAAAACCATTGTGCAGAACAGACAAAAAAATATGAATATAAGGAGAAAATATTATGAAACGAGCATGGGAATATGACTATGAATTTTTCTGTGACGCAATTCCGGTCAGGGACCGCACGGATCTGATCCAGTGGGACAACCTCCTGGAGGGAAAATTCCTGGAGGAGGCAAGGCAGATGCTGGAAACCGGAAAAGGGGCGTGGATTAAGCCGCTGCCGGAATCCAAGGCGCCCTACTCCAAGATGCTGGGTGCGATTTCCAGCATGAGGAACATGGGATACGATGTACAGGAAGCAGACCGCCTGATACCGGAAGCATTCAGGGCCATTGATGAGGACAGGCTCATAGACCTGCAGATCATCAATGCCCGGGTATTTAAAGCCCTGGCAGAGGCGCCGAAGATAGAAAGCCACCCCTACTGGTCCTACACGGTTTACAACAGCTTTGAACAGTACGCGCAGTCCGTGAAGTTCCAGGAATACCCGGAATACAGGCTGCCTGGGCAGGATGCGCTCTTTGAGAAGGTCCATGCAGGGTGGCTGGGGGAAATCATTGGCTCCGCCCTGGGAACCGCGGTGGAAGGGTTTAAATCCTCCAGGATATGGGAGGTATTCGGCGAGATAACGGAATATGTGAAACCGCCGGAAACCCTGAACGATGACATTACATTTGAACTGGCCCTTCTGGAAGCGTTCCGGGAAAAGGGGTATGACATAACCTCGGAGGATATCGCGGATAAATGGGTGGGGTATATTCCATTTGCCTATACTGCGGAGGAGATTGCGCTGAACCATCTGCGCCACGGCATCTATCCGCCGGAAAGCGGTTATGTGGCCAACCCATACCGGGAGATGATCGGGGCCGCCATGCGCGCCGCCATCTGCGGCGCCCTGGCGCCGGGAAACCCAAGGATGGCGGCAGAGCTGGCGTGGAGGGACGGGTGCGTTTCCCATCACAACAACGGCATCCTAGCAGAAGTGTTTAACGCATTGATTGTTTCCATGGCTTATGTGGAAACCGACATGCAGGTAATCCTTGACAAGGCCATGCGGATGATCCCGCGTGACAGTGAATTCTACAGCGTCCTCGCATTTGCATGCCAGGCCTGCAGTCAGTCCAGGGATTACCGCCAGGCATGGGAACTGTGTGAGGAAAAGTATAAGGAATACAACTGGGTACATGCGTACCCCAACCTGGCTGCAGAGGTTGTGGCAATCCGTTTTGCGGGCAACAGCTTTGAGCGCGCCATGACGATATTGATGATGGCCGGTCAGGATAATGACTGTACGGGCGGCCCCATAGGACATGCTTATGGGGTAATGCTTGGACTGGATGCACTGGATGATAAATTTGTCGCTCCCCTCAGGGACCAGCTGGATACCTATGTGAGGACCATGGAGAGCCAGTCCATAACGTCATTATCCAAAAAGACCACCGAAGCCATTCTGAAATATAATTAAACCATGAGAAGGGAAGGAACGATTATGAGAGTGAAGAAATTAGCAGCGGTTACATTGTGTGTTGCACTGGGGTTATCAACCGTACTGGCCGGCTGTGGGAAGACGGCACAGACTGGGCAAAGCGGGACAGCCGCAGCAGGGCAGACGGACACAAATCAGGACGCGTCTGCCAAGGCGCCGGAAACAGATGCGGCTGCGGAGGAAACCAAGGCAGAGGAAGAAAAAAACGATGGGAAAAAGGTGATTGGCCTTCTGATCCCGTCACCTGTGGGGGACCCGTTCATTGCCCTTTGTGTCAAGGGCCTGCAGCGCCTGGCAGATGAAGAGGGAGCAGAATTAAAGATTGTGGAGACACTGGACAAGGCCGAGTATGAGGACCAGGTGCGCGCCATGGCGGACATGGGGTATAACCCTGTCTATACCATGTGGGGCGACCTTTCGGAAATCGCACTGAGGCTTGCGCCTGAATACAAGGATACGGATTTTGTCCTGTGCGACGTATACATGGAAACCAATGAACCTAATGTAAGCTCGGTATCCGTTGACCCGTCCGAGTCCTCCTTTATCGCCGGCGTGGTTGCGGCCAATAACACGGAAAAGAAAAAGGTCGGCTTCATTGCCCATGCAGACCGTCCGGTCAGCCGCAAGTACAGGGATGGCTTTATCCATGGGGTCCACTATATAGACCCGTCCATCCAGGTATCCGTTGCTTATGTGGGCAATGACCAGGATCCTGTTAAGGGACAGGAGGTTGCCAAGCTGATGATTCAGAACGAAGGCGTTGACTTAATCTTCCAGTCTGCTTCCAGAAGCGGCCTTGGCGTGATTGCGGGCTGTGATGAGCTGAATGTAAAATGTATCGGCAGCGACGATTATCAGGGCGATGTTGGAAAGAGCGTCATCTGGTCCGCCTTAAAGCCCATTGATGAAGCCCTGTATAAAGAAGGAAAAGCATCCTTTGAGGGAACCTTTGAAGGCGGGGACAAGGAATACGGAATGGCCCAGGATCTTCCGATGTATACCCAGCAGGAATTTGACAAGCTGTCCCCGGAGCTTCAGGAAACAGTGAAAACAGTGGGGGATGAGATAAAGGCAGGCACCATTGACGTGACAAAGGACACCGCTAACTAGGGGACTTAAGGCATACCCTGGCACGGCTTACGCCCCGGCAGGGGGGCAGGAACATTCTCCGGCAGTTTACCTTGCTGCCGGGGAATTCCTTAAAAGGGAGGGATCTTATGGATGAAGTTATCCTTGAGGTAAGACACATTTCAAAGTACTTTGGGCAGCTGGTGGCAAACAATGACATCAGCCTGACTGTAAAAAAAGGTACCGTGCACTCCATCATCGGGGAAAATGGAGCTGGCAAAAGTACGCTGATGAATATGATTTCAGGTATTTATAAACCCAGCAAAGGGGAAATCTTTGTAAAGGGCAGGAAGGAAGTGTTCAGGAATCCCAATGATGCCACCAGGTGCGGGATTGGTATGGTACACCAGGAATTCATGCTGTTCCCGGAGCTTACGGTGTTGGAAAACCTGATGATGGGATTTGAGACAAAGAAGGCGGGAGGATTCCTGGATAAGAAGACTGCCAAAAAAGATATTGAGGAGATTGCGCAGAAGTATGGTTTTTCCATCCCTCTGGATGAACGGGCCGAGGACCTTCCCGTGTCCCTCCTCCAGCAGGTTGAGATTGTAAAGATACTGTATAAGGGTGCGGAGCTTATCATTCTGGATGAGCCAACAGCCGTGCTGACGCCCCAGGGTATCGAGGGGCTGTTCCAGGCAATCCGTTACCTGACAAAGCACGGAAAGACCGTTATCCTGATTACCCATAAGCTTAAGGAAGTAATGGAGATATCGGATTACATCACGGTCCTGAAAAATGGCGAGGTGACCGGGAACCTCTATCCGCAGGATACGGACGAGCATGGGCTGGCAAGCCTTATGGTGGGGCGCCAGGTACTGTTCAATACCAGCAAGCATGAAAAAGATACAGGCAGCACGGTGCTTGACGTAAAAGGGCTGACTGTTGTGGGAAGCGATGGGATTGAGAAAGTAAAGAACGTGGGTCTGTCAGTGAAAAAAGGCGAAATCGTGGGAATCGCAGGTGTTGCCGGCTCTGGACAGGGTGAACTGATAGAGGCGGTCTTTGGGCTTAGGAAGCCGAAAACCGGAACGATTACATATAAAGGCGAAGACATAACCTTTGCAACGCCAAAGGAGAAACGGGAAAAGAAAATCGGATATGTGCCCCAGGACCGTCTGGCCACGGGATGCAGTACGGACTGCAGCCTGGTGGAAAACTGCATCATGGGTTATCACGTGGCCCACAGGTTCAGGAATCCCCTTCTTGTGAATAAAAAGGAAGCTGAGAAATTTACCAGGGAAGTGGTGGAACAGTTCCAGGTAAAGACCCAGGGTATCCATGACAAGATGGGCACCCTGTCGGGCGGCAATATCCAGAAGGCCATTGTGGGACGTGAGTTCCTTCAGGACAATGACCTGCTGATCATAGAGGACCCCACCAGGGGCATTGATGTGGGCGCCATAGAGTTCATCTGGCAGAAAATCATCGATATTGCCCAGAAAGGTGTTTCCGTGCTTTTGGTAAGCCATGAGCTGGGCGAGGTGATGGAGCTTTCCGACCGGATCCTGGTCATGTATAACGGCGAGATTGTGGGAAACCTGGAAAATACGCCGGACCTGGACGAGAAGACCATAGGACTGTACATGTTAGGAGGGAAGAGGGATGAAATTTAGACTGGCACAGAATACCAAGCTGGAAATCCTGAAATACATCTTATCCATGCTGATGGTCATGTTCATCGGCACCTGTATCATACTTTCCCAGGGAAACAGTCCAACAGAGGCATTTTCAGCCCTGATTACAGGTTCCGTGGGAAGCGTCAGCGCCATCGGGACAACCATCCGCTGGGCAACCCCCAGCATCATAACAGGAATTGCGGCCGTGATTGCATTCAAGTCCGGGATCTGGAACGTGGGGATTGAAGGGCAGATGTATTTCGGCGCATTCCTCGCAGCCATCATCGGGGCGTCCGTTGCGGTACCGAAAATCATACACATACCGCTGTGTCTGGCGGCTGCCGGGATTGGCGGCATGCTGTTTGCATTCATACCCGCAATCCTAAAGCTGACGCTGAATGTGAATGAACTGATCTGTACCCTGATGTTAAACTATGCGGCCTCCCTGTTTACGGAGTACCTGACCTTCAAATACATGGGGTTTGACGCTTCTGAACTGGCGGACGCCATTGCCACGCCGGACATGCTTCCCACTGCGCGCCTTGGCACCATCATACCTAAGACCAGCGCCAGCACCGCTATTTTCATTGCCCTTGGAATCGCCATCCTGGTGTATCTTCTGTATAAATATACGGTAAAGGGATATGAGCTAAAGATGGTGGGGGAAAACCTGAGGTTCTCCAAATACGGCGGTATTAACTATAAGAGGACCTTCATCCTGATTTTCCTGCTGAGCGGATTCATCGCAGGCGTCTGCGGCGGAACCGAGATGACCGGCTCCTTTGGCAAGTTCAGGCCTGCGTTTGCCACCAATCTGGGCTGGGACGGCGTCATGATTGCGTCCATTGCCAAGAACAATCCCATTGCAGTCATTTTTATTTCCATATTCTGGGGAATGTTAAAGAGCGGTTCCTTCCACATGGAAAGGGTGACCAATACCAACCGTCTGGTAATCTCCGTGCTCCAGGCCGTATTCGTGCTGCTGGTGGCTGTGGACTATGAGGCCCTGTATAAGTGGCTGTGTGAAAAACGCCAGATCAGGATGCTTCGCAGCCAGAAAGGGGAGGTGTAGAAGGTATGTTTAAATTACTATTCAGTGTTTCCACATTAGCCGCCACAATCCGGCTGTCCGCGCCCCTGGCCCTGGCTGCAATGGGCAGTGTGTTCGGCCATAAGGCAAAGATATTCAATATCGGTCTGGAGAGCTATGTGCTTACAAGCGCATTCTTCGCCACCTGGGGCAGCTATCTGTTTGAGAATGCGTTCATGGGGCTTTTGTTCGGCATCGCGGCAGGGATTGTCATGTCCGCTGTTTTTGGAACCTTTGTGCTGCATTTTAAATCAGACCCTATCGTGGTGGGCATTGCCATGAACCTAAGCTCCTGGGGGCTTACCTCCCTGCTGCTGTTCAATATATTCCATATCAGGGGCTCCATACTGGATCCAAGGATCAAGAGTTTTGGCAGCATCCACATGCCCTTCCTGGATGGAATCCCGGTGGTGAATGAGATATTTAATAACCAGAACATCCTGGTTTACATGGCATTTGCAGTGGTCATCCTTTCCCAGATCGTCATGTACAGGACGCCCTTCGGGCTGCGTCTGCGGGGCGTTGGGATTAATGACAAGGCGGTGCAGACAACGGGTGTGTCCGTGGTAAAGTATAAGTGGGCCAGCCTTATCATCACAGGCGTCCTGGCGGGGGCAGCGGGCGCGTTCCTTCCGCTGAGCGGCATATCCATGTTCACGGAGAACATGTCTGCGGGAAAAGGCTTCCTGGCCGTGTCCGCGGCCCGTATCGGCAAGGGCGACCCTTTAAAATCCTTTTTTGCCTGCTTTATCTTTTCCTTTGCGGACGCGCTTTCCGTGGGCCTGCAGAGCTTTAACATACCGTCCCAGCTGGTGCTGATGGCGCCCTATGTGGTGACAATCGTGGTAATGTGCCTGACCAACTTAAACGAGCTTAAAAAGGAGAGCGTATGATACTGAAAGCAGTGGATATTAAGGAATTTGATTTTACCGGATACGGTACATATTATAATATGACAGGGGACAGGGACCGGGTTTACAGGACCCTGGGGGAGGATTTTGAGGACTATATGACAAAGACGCCGCTCATCGATACGCCGGGGCAGCTGGGATATACCATCGGCATGGATGCGCCCTATGTTGTAAAGGCCATGGAGAAACATGACCATACCCAGGAAGCGCTGTTCTGCGCCGCTGACCCGGTCGTGCTTTGCGTGGCAAAGTCCAGGGGGGATGAGCCGCCCCGGGCCGAAGATGTGCGGGCCGTTATCCTGAATCCGGGGGATGTGGCGGTCCTGGACCGGAATATCTGGCATGATGCATGCCATGGCATCGGGAAGAGGAGTGCTTACTATTACCTTGCCTCCCAGGGACCTGCCCCGGCCCTCTGGGTCCGGGTATCCGGGGACGGGGTGTCGGTTACAGCCTGACCGGGCGGAGGGACGGACGGAATGGACTGCATCACCCCATGCCGAGATAATCCAGCGCCCGGAAGGAGTATTCATAGCTGAACAGGGCCAGGCCGTCATTCATGTCAATGCCGAACAGGTCGGCCATTTTCCCCAGCCTGTAGAAAAAGGTGCTTTTGTGGATATGCAGTTCCCCGGCCGCGGCCAGGGCATTCCGGTTCTTTGCAAGGTAGACCCGGAGTGTCCTGGCGTATTCCGTGTTGTTGGTGCGGTCATATCCGGTCATCTGTGTGATGACCGGGTGGACGGAGGCGGCTAAAAGTCCGGTATCCTTATACTGGCAGAAGCCATGCTCCAGATAATATTGTTCATAATAGATGAAATGCCGGTCTTTTTTAAGGCCGGTTTTTTCATGGAACAGGGACAGCTCTTTCACCTGCTGCCAATAGATGCTGCTCTTTGCAATATCCGTGTAAGGATAGCTGACGTAAGCCTGCATGTGGTTTAGCTGCAGGAAGGCGGCAAACCGGTTCCTGCCTGTTTCACGGAAGGGATTCCCGCTGCCGCTGGGCAGGAGGACAACCAGGTCGCCGTGGAACAATACCACCATGCAGTTTGGGAGAAGGGACAAAAGCTGTTCAAAATATCCTTTGTACTGCCTTGGCTTGCGCGACGGATCCGTGAATTTAAGAAGCAGGATTGTGTAATAAGGCATCTGGGCGCGTCCAAGCTGGACCAGGTGGCTGGCAATGTATTCTGCCCGGTCAAAATGTCCTTCCAGAAGCTCCGTGAGGAAGTACTCGTATCTCAGTCCCGTGGGATGGCGGTAACTGGAATCCTTCTGCATTTCAATGGAAAGCATCTTGGAAAACACATCAATGAATTCCATATCGTCTTCCGTGAATTCCCGGACCGTACCCCGGACACAGATATAGCCCACCACGGCGTGATGGATGCGTATGCTTTCAAATACCCATTGATACGGGTAATCGTCCAGGGTGGTTCTATACGGCACGGTGGAGGAGTAGATGTGCCGGATGATGTTCTGGTCCGCCATGTTCTGGAACAGGGAATCCTTCAGATAAAGACGCCCGTGCTTTTCCTCCAGGTTGTCCGCATCCTTCACAACCGGGCTGGCGGCAATGACCGAGAAGCTGGTATCACAGATGGTGACAGGGTTGCCAAGAAAGGTATGGGCCACATGGGCCATACCGTCAATCCCGTTGTCACTGTGCAGTGACTGGAATAATTCCTCCTGTTTCAGCTTCAGCGTATAATGCCGGAAGATGACCTCCTGGATGGCGTTGAATACCCCGCAGGCATCCAGGACTTCCTGGATGTAGAGGATGCGGGGGTTATCCGGGGGTGTATCCTGCCCGGTCAGCAGGATGTTCGGCAGATGGCAGGAAGGCGCCGCGGCCTCAGGGCGCCCGGCAGGGAAGGCGGCCTGTGTGGCCCCAGCGGAGAGAGCGGCCTCAGGGTGCCTGTCAGGGGCCGCGGCCTGGGAACATGCGATATAAAGCAGTTTGTCCCCATGGTCCGGGTCTGTTTCCGGTTTTTGCGTGAGGAAGCGTGTTCCTTCAATTTCAGTCCGTGTATGGAACTGCCCATGTACCTTCACATGAAAGGTGGTTTCCAGATGACGGACAATGGTTCCTAAGTATGCCATGTTAAACCTCCTATCAGACAAATGTCTGAAAAACAGCAGATGATTGCGGATTATATCCGACTTGGAATGGATGATTGTTAAAAAAATAACTGATATATTTATATAAAGTATAGCAGATTTTCGGATAGGTTTCAATTCCGACTATCCATCCGTAACATCTAATCTGTAACATCTGTTAGAAAAAATGATTCAGACAAAAGTCCAGGAGGAGAGAAAATGTCAGTAAAAGTAATGGGTATCACCGCAGGAAGAAAGGACAGCAACAGCGAGATACTGTTAAAAGAAGCGCTTATGTACTGTGAGGAGGCCGGTGCAGAGGTAACCATGGTCAATCTGAAGGATTATCATATTGAAAGCTGCACAGGATGTACTTCCTGTACAAGAGGAATGGCCCAGGGGAAGAATGTGGGCTGTGTGCTGGATGCAAAGGATGACAAAAAGAAAATCATGGAGGTCATGCTGGCCCAGGACGCCGTGATTTTTTCCGCGCCAACCTATGATCTGATGCCCAATGCGGAGTACCTGATATTTGCCCAGAGGAGCTTAAGCTATGAGACTGCATTTTTAGAGACAATCGGTGCAATTGAGCATAAGGACAGGGTTGCGGGGCTGATCTGTGCCGGAGGTTCCACCAGGGCGTGGCAGTCCATGGCCCTGGAGGCCATGCAGGCCACCATGTTCACAACCGATATGAAGGTGGTGGACATGATACTGGCCGCAAGGGTGCCGGGACGGGCACAGTGCCTGCTGGATGAAGGCTTGATGGCGCGGGCAAGGAAGATGGGTGAAAACATCATGACAGCAGTCCGTACACCGGCAGGGGAGCGGACCTGGCTGGGGGATGAGGATATGGGCTGGTGCCCAAACTGCCATTCCAATGCCCTGGTTCTGGGGGAACCCCAGTGGGACGGGCTTCACTATCCCGTGGAATGCCAGGTCTGTGGCGCCGGCGGCAATCTGGAAAAGACAGGGGATGGAAAATGGAAATTTGTCATCCAGAAAGACGGATACCTGAAGGACCGCACCACGGTGGCGGGAAGGGCAAGGCACCTGGAGGAAATCGGTCACACCGAAGGCGGGTTCTATGCGGATCCTGAGAATCTGAAGCTGGTTCAGGAAAGGCTTCAGAAATATAAAAACAAACAGTTTAAACGCGTTTAGTGCGAAGCGGATTTGTGCCTTTGCACAAAAACAAGCTGCATATGGAAGAAAACATAAGGTGCAGGCATGATGTTAAGGGATTGTCAATCCTTTATAATTTGAACCAGACAGGTGATGCAATCCATGGGGGATATGAAGCCGCCATTGACATTGTGTAATACGCCCGGATTAACAGGGATAAAAGAAAATGGAGGAAGAAACATGAAGAAGATGGAAACAGACATTATTGTTGCAGCTGCCGGCCTTTCCGGCCTTGCGGCAGCCATATCAGCGGCAGAGAACGGAGCCAGGGTACTGGTTTTTGAAAAGTCCGGCACCACCGGGGGCGCGGCCAACATGGGAATGGGACCTCTTGGGGTCGGCTCCAGGATCCAGAGGGAGCACATGATTTCACTGACACCGGGGGAGGCGTTTCGCAAGCACATGTATTTTACCCACTATCGTGTGGATGCCAGGATGGTCCGTGACTATTACTACAAATCAGGGGACACCATTGACTGGCTGATGGACATGGGCGTGGAATTTGCAGGCGTGCAGAGGGCGTTCAGCGCGCCGGAGGACACAAGGGCTTATTCGGACGGGGAGTTCACATGGCATGTTTGTAAGCCTGAGGGCGGCGGGATACCCGGACCCAGGGCAGCCACCGCCATGACCAAGAAAATGACGGAAAGGGCCAAGGAGCTGGGCGTGGAATTCCTCCTTGAGACACCGGTCCACAAAATCATCATGGAGGACGGCCGCACAGTGGGCGTGCTGGCAAAGGACAAGGACGGGGAAGAAATTGAGGCAAGGGCCAATTCAGTCATCCTTGCCACAGGAGGCTTTGGGGACAACCCGGCCATGATTAAAGAAGAAACAGGATATGAGTTCGGAAAGACCATTTTCAACTTTGCGATTCCCGGCATGAAGGGGGACGGGCTGCGCATGGCATGGGAGGCCGGCGCAGGCAAGGAACCCTGCACAATGGAACTTATGTACCAGCTTCCTGATAATATGAACCATTTTATCCTGGACGGCGCATTCCGCCAGCCATGTCTGTGGGTGAACCGCAACGGCCAGAGATTCATGCCGGAGGACCAGATTGGCAATACCACCTTCACAGGCAATGCAATCACGGCACAGCCGGGCAGCGTGGCCTTCTCGATCTTTGACAGCAAGCTGCTGAAAAAGTATAAAAAGAAAGGTCCGGACATTGTAAGCCACGTACATCCCCATGACCTGTACGACCATTTTGATGAGCAGTGGGAGAGGGACCTGGCAGATGGCTATGAACCCATAACACAGGCGGATACCATTGAGGAACTTGCACAGAAGGCTGGAATCGACCCCGAGGGGCTGGCCGCCCAGGTGGAAGAATACAATGAGATGTGTGAAGCCGGGTTTGACGAGATATTTGAAAAAGACAGGCATTACATGCAGCCCATTGCAAAGGCGCCGTTCTACTGCTGCCGCCAGAACGTGGGCGCATACGGCTCCCTGGGCGGCGTCAAGATTAACCACAGGACACAGGCCATGACCCAGGAGGCAAAGGTGATTCCGGGATTATACTGCGTGGGAACGGACGCATGCAATATTTTTGGTGACAGCTATCCATTTATCCTTGCGGGCAACACCATGGGCTTCTGCCTGAACAGCGGACGCATTGCAGGCGAGAACGCGGCGGCGGAGCTGGATGGGTTTGAGTACTGATACCAGGGAAACCCGGCCTGAAACAGGAGTGAAATAATGAAGATTACAATAGACGGAAAAGAAATAGAAGCAAAAGAGGGCCAGTCCGTGCTTGAGGCTGCCTTGGCTGCCGATATTTTCATCCCCCATCTCTGCAACCATCCGGACCTTGAAGCCAAGGGAGGCTGCCGCCTGTGCTCCGTGGAAATCGAAGGCGGCAGCGGGGCGGTCCCGGCATGTGAAACCATGGCAGAGGAAGGCATGAGTATCAGGGTCAACGGTCCGGAAGCGGAGAAGGTCAGGAAAATGGCCATGGAGCTGATTCTGGCAACCCATCCCGCAGACTGCACGGGCTGTCCCAAATATGGCAGATGCGAACTCCAGTCCATGTACCAGTACATGGGCGTCAGCCCGGAGCGCTGGAGGAAGAAATCCAGAAGTGTTGCCAATGACGACAGCAATCCCCTGATATCCCACCTGTTCACCAGATGTGTCCGCTGCGGGAGATGTATCCGCGCCTGTCAGGACCTTCGCGGCGTAAAGGTGCTGGATTATATTAAGACAGACGCAGGGGTCCGCGCAGGTATTCCGGAGGGAAAGACCCTGAAGGAAGCCGGATGCCGTTTCTGCGGGGCATGCATCGAGGTCTGTCCCACGGGTTCCATCATGGACCAGGTGAAGATCATGAAGGAAAGCCGCTCCATGGCAGAGAACATCGTACCCTGTCAAAGCACCTGCCCGGCCCATATCGATATCCCCAGGTACATACGGTATATCAGGGAAGGGGATTTTGACAAAGCGGCAGCGGTTGTCCGCGAAAAGGTACCATTTCCCGAGACACTGGGAAGTATCTGCAATCATGCCTGCGAGAGCGGATGCAAGAGGAATGAACTGGACGCCCCTCTTTCCGTGTGCAGGTTAAAACGGGCTGCGGCTGCAAATGAAAGCGGCGCATGGAAAAAACGCGTCCGCAAAGAACCGGCTACCGGAAAGAAGGTGGCTGTGATTGGCGCCGGTCCGGCGGGGCTGACCGCTGCCTATTATCTGGCAAAAAAGGGACATGAAGTTACCGTGTTTGAAAAGAATCCAAAGGCCGGAGGCCAGTGCCGGTACGGAATTCCGGCTTACCGTCTTCCGGACCAGCTCCTGGACAGGGAAATCAATACCATCCTGGAATCGGGAATTGAATTAAGGACAAACACACAGCCCACATCCCCGGACCAGCTTCTGGAACAGGGATATGACACCGTACTCGTGGCAGTGGGAACACATAAAGGAACCAGGCTTCCCCTTGAGGGAAGCGGCCTGCCCCAGGTATATGTGAATACCGATTTCCTGAAACAGGCAAGGCTTGGAACACCGCTTCCCGTAAGCGGAAGGGTCATGATCCTTGGCGGCGGCAACGTTGCCTATGACTGCGCCAGGACAGCCCTTCGTCTGGGGGCAGAAGAGGTACATATGGCCTGTCTGGAAAATGAACAGCAGATGACCTCCACGCCGGAGGAAATCGCTGAAGGCGCGGAAGAAGGCATCCTCCTCCACGCGGCCCATTCATTCCTACGCATAACGGGTACAGACCGTGTGGAGGGAGTGGAACTCCAGAAGGTGAACCGTTTTTATTTTGATGAAAACAGGAAGGCGGTCATTGAGCTGGAGGAGGGGACGAACCAGGTAATACCGGTGGATCATGTCATATTCGCGGTTGGACAAAGGCCGGAGGACACGGAGCAGATGGGACTGGAACTAACCCACGGCCCATATATCCTGGCAGATGAAAACCAGCGGACCAGCCTGGAAGGCGTCTATGCGGCAGGAGACGTCGTGACCGGGACAAAATCCGTGATTGAGGCAATCGCGGCAGGACGCAGGGCAGCAGGGCAGATGGATCTGTATCTGGGCGGAGACGGTGATATAAGCGAGATGCTTCTGGATAAGGAAACCCCGCCGTCCTATATTGGCCGGATGGAAGGCTTTGCAGGACAAAAGCGCACAACCCCCAGGACCGCGCCGCCGGACCAGAGGATACAGGGCTTTACGCAGGTGGAAGAAGCGTTCACCTGTGAGCAGGCCATGTGCGAGGCATCCAGATGCCTTCAGTGCGACTTAAGGCTCCAGCTTACAAAACCAAAGCTGTGGAATGAATATTAAGGGGGTGTCCGCAATGAGTACATTGGAAAAAATAAAAAACCTGAAAGAGACAGACTGTATCGTAGATATCCTCTTAAAAGAAGTCAGGGCAAACCAGTGCCAGACCTGTGGGAAATGTGTATTCGGTTACGAAGGCATCACCCAGCTTGAGCTTACCCTGGGCGACATCACGGAGAAAAAGGGGCGCAGCGGGGACCTGGACCTTATGAAGGACCTGTGTCAGATGATGAAAACCCAATCCCTCTGCGAGACAGGGGAGGAGATAGCGGAGGCAGTGCTGGCTGCCATCCAGACATACCCCGCGGACTTCGAGGCGCACATCGGCAAAAAAGCCTGTAAAGCCGGGGTCTGCAAAAAATTCATGACCTATCACATCCTGGCTGACAAATGCACCGGCTGTGGGGACTGCATGGATGAATGCGAAGAAGACGCCATCCAGGGCAAATCCCGCTTCGTCCACATCATCCTTCAGGACGAATGCACCCAATGCGGCGCCTGCCTGTCCGCGTGTGAAGAGGACGCAATCGTAAGGGCTGGCTTGGTAAAGCCAAAATGTCCAAGAAAGCCGGTCCCATGCAGACGGTAGGCGGGGGATGTATGGATGTTTTTGTGGGAGGAAAATGAGGTAGGCTGAATTGATTGGCAGACATAGTGGATAATCGAGCCGGAAAGGTATTCAGATACAAAATCTGAACCCCTCGGTTTTGGCTAAAAATAGCATCTACATCCATTTCCCTCCTGAATTAGGCTCTTTGGAAGCGTTATATATCAAAAGCCTTTCACACCCTACTGCATTACTTTTCCATAATCAAGAGAGCGCGAAAGCACAACTTACTGTCGCGCTCTTGATTGCCACACAAGCAGGGGCAGGCAGATTTGTCAATGATGGCGAAGCTGTTCATTTTATCGTTGACAAGGACGGCTGGCTCCACTATCTAACATTCGATTATATTCATTCGCTTGTGTTATTTCATCTTTTTTTCAAGAATGAAACTTCCTTCTTCAATATCTTTTGGGTTTTCAATCCTTACAACATGAAATCCGCATTTATTGATATAAAAATTATGATTTCTACGAGAAAAGATGGGAGTTTCTGTTTTCCATACATCCGTATCTGAAAACTCATGTTCAATAAAATCCCAAACCAATTTTCCAATGCCTTTATTCTCTGCCACTGGGTCAATAAAGATATTACCAAGAAAGTTTTGCTTGGTGTCTGCATTAATCCAAAGTATTATTGCACCAATAACCCTCCCGCCTTTAGAAATTTTGAAAGCGGTTGAATCATTATCAAGCGCATACTGACGTAAAAAATCACCATTATCATAACCAGGAGGACCGCCACATTCTTTTCCCAAATGGATTCTGGTATCTTCATCAAAAGCACGCTTCATAATAGGGGTAAGAATCTCAATATCCTTTTCCTGCACTTCTTCAAAGAGCAGATTACCATATATTTTCACAACTTTTCATCTCCTTTGCCGAATATAAATTTTTTCCATGCCACATGTGATTTTCTTTAAAAAGATTATACCATATTTCTTGCTTGTTTTCACTTTATCCGAGGTGTGATTATGGATAGCCATTTGCAAAAAGGCAGAGGGTTTGGAATCCGCCCCCTACTCAATCATCCCCAGATATCTCATGATCCGCACCGACAGATTAAAATTCATAAAATCCTCCCCTTCAATAAAATCGCAGTCTGTAATCTCCTTGATCTTCCCCATCCGGTACAGCAGTGTATTCTTATGGATATGCAGGTTTTCCGCAATTTTAGCAGGCTGTCCGGGCTGTGTCAGGTATTCCCTCAGTGTGGCCATGAAGTCCGTATTTTTTTCCTGGTCATAGAGGTAAAGCTTCATAAGCCCGGGATGAATCAGGAAGCGTATCTCGGAATCTTCCTTTTCGTACAGCTCCAGCATCTGGTACAGATAATAATCACTGTAATAATAAATCGGCGCGGAATCCTTAAGCTTCAGGCCAAGGTGGACGGAATCAATGGCCTGCCTGTAGAACCTGGGGGTATCCTCCAGGTTCTGGTAGAAGTTGCTGATCCCAGCCTTCAGGCTATTGGCTGTGAGATATCCGGAAAGCTGGGAAATCTCATATTCACTCAGGTTCTGGTCCATGGCCCTGCTGATAAGGAACACAATGGTATCCTCATAAATCACATAGATACTGCCCGCGAAGATCTGCTTCAGATGCTCCAGGATGACCTCCAGCTTTAAATCGGAAAAGCTGTGGCCCACAGGCGGGATTGCCACGATATAAAATGTTTCCTTGAGGCTGTAGCCAAGGATTTTAAGCCGTTCCCTGATATCGGACACGTTCTGCCTTGGATTCTTCAGCAGGTCGGCCAGAAAGTAGGAATACATGACCCCTTTATTCCTGGAATAGGCTGAATTCTTCTGCAGCTCCATGGACACCAGCTTACAGAAACGGTGGAAAAAGTCCGGGTCATACTCGAGGAAGGGGTGTTCGGACTCCAGCATCATCACATGCCCAACCTCCACGCCCTGGATGTGCACCGCATCCACCAGCATTCCCTTCTTGACCAGGCTGTTGACAAAGTAATAAGCGGTATCGGCCCCCCGGACCTTTTCATCCACTTTGTTGGCCCGGATGGAGCGGATTCCCTTTTCACTGATATACCCGGACGCGCTTTCCTCCCGGAAAAAATCGTCATCCGGAACAATTCCCGCGGACATGGCAAGATACTTGTTCTGCAGATCCACCACATAGATGGGATTGCCAAAGATATGGGAGGCCGTATCAACCAGATACTGAAGCCCGTTCCCGGAAAACAGCGCATTGGTCAGGATATGCATGCCGGCAGTGATCTGCTGAAGCTCGGTCAGGTTCTCCAGGGTCACATTAAAAAGTTCGGCCTGGGAAATGTCAGCCCCAAAATAGACAATGGTAAAAGAACTTTCCCGGTACAGGGAAAAGTCAATTGCCTTCCCATAGCAGAACAGGATAAACGGATGGCCGCTGCCGGAATCCGGCATAAGCCCGGTGGAAGTTAAGTAGAGTATGGTTTCATCAAAATGGCTTTGCCCTTCTGTCAGGATCCTTATATTGAGCATGTCGCAGTTATTGTCCTGGTTCCCGAATATCAGCGGGCGGTAGTTTATTTTTTCCAGTTTGTTTAACAAAACCTGAAATTCCATGATTTCTCCTTTGGCATTGTGCGCCTGCACAAAAATGGGGTGGTGATGCAAGTCATAGTTAGCTTTGGACACGATGATTCCAACATTTTTATTAAGTATAAAAATAGCATAAAAATCTAGTTATCCGCATAAAAACTGGACTTATCACACTTTATCAAGGTCAAAACCACTCAATTTACTACTAATTTACTACTTAT
>SKEY01000131.1_pt1 | contig 128584 bp, 104 predicted proteins | sample 4843871 | NCBI WGS metagenome assembly SKEY01 (sample SAMN11008797, study PRJNA524170) | human gut metagenome | biome: Human fecal sample; material: Feces; isolation source: fecal sample from pouch patient p36 | host: Homo sapiens | place: Israel: Tel-Aviv | collected 2016-12-04
GGTTTGGATGTTCGCATCCAAACCTTGCTCCGAGGCCACAAATATGCTTTATTTATTTTCCAGTGGGCGTCTGTTTAGCCACACAAGTTATTATTTAACGGTTATTATCCAACATCTTCTTGAGTTCATTCATAAATGTTTCCACATCTTTAAACTCACGGTAAACAGAAGCAAATCTCACATACGCAACTTGCTCTAAGGACTTCAAATGCTCCATGACCACCTCGCCAATCTGCTTACTTTCAATTTCTTTATATTCTAAATTAAAAAGTTCATTCTCTATCTTATTCACCATCTGTTCAATCTGCTCTACAGATACCGGACGTTTATGACAGGCGCGCAAAATTCCGGACATCATCTTAGAACGATCATATGGTTCTCTTGTTTTATCTTTTTTTATGACAGTGAGTGGCATAATCTCTACTCTCTCATATGTAGTAAATCTTTTTCCACATTCGTCACAAAGTCTTCGCCGTCGTATGGATGAATTATCATCTGCAGGTCTTGAATCAATTACACGGGTGTTATCCAATCCACAAAAAGGGCATTTCATATCTTATCCTCCAGTATTTCTATCTCTTATGTTTACATTTATCGTGCCGGTTATTATACCAGAAAAATAGCTATTTTACAAGACATTTCTTCTCGTCAATATCTACAAGGATACTATCTACGCCTATTCGAATGACTGCTCCGACCGGAATTTTATATTCTGATTTTTTGCCAAGACAACCGCAATATTTTCCTCCTGTAGGAACATAGAAATCTGTGATACATAATTTACATACATCAATTTCTAAATCTCCAACACAGCCTAAGCGATGTCCATTCTTACAATTAATCACATCTTTATTACTAAGTTCCCAAAAACGCATCAAAAAAGCCCTTTCTTTTAAATTATGAGGGCTTTCTTAAAATAATGCTATCTATATGCTATTCATTTATTATCTAGAGGGTGTTTGAAAAATGCTTTCTGCAAGATGTGCGTTACAATTTGTGGGAGATTTCGCCTGAATGAGGGCGGCGTAGCGGGCTACGCCAACTGAATGAAGGCAAAATATACCGCAAATTGGGGCGTGCAGATTGTAGGAATGATTTTTCAAACACGCTCTAGGAGCAAAATATTGTGATCGTAATGGAATTATAAGTTCTTTTTATTATAAATTTCTTTATTGCAGTTCATATTCCTCATTCATATGCAATTTCATCCACTGAAGCATATCTGTATATACTTCATCTCTTCGCACTTCATCACAAATATTATGACGCATCCCTTCATATAAATGCAGCTCCACCCAATGACGAGTGTCTTCTAACTGCCGGTGTACTTCCAATATCCCCTTTCCGCCATTACCAATAGGATCCTCTTTTCCGCCAAGCAACAAAATCGGTATATCTTCATTTACGGAACGATACCATTTCCTGGTGGAGACTAATGCAAGCATTTTTAAAATATCTTCATATGCTGCTACGGTAACAGGAAGATGTTCAGAATAAATCCTGGAATATTCTCGTCTTATTTTTTCATTCGCAGCAATCCAGGAATATGTGTCCTGTTCCTTTAAAAAACGATGATTTAAACGTTTTTCTATATCTTTTTCAAGATATACACTTCTGTGTTCCGCCCCCCAAATCCTCTTCAAAAGGGCCGCTAAAAGAATCTTTCTCCAACAATACTTTTGTTTACCGCTAGTCCCCGACAAAATCACTCCATTAATGCCTTTTTCATGGATACAATCCATTCGCACAATGAGAGATCCCAGTCCGTGTCCATAGATAAAATACGGTGTATCTGGATATTCTCTTTTCATATAGTGTGTCAGCTTTTTTGTATTTTTTACCAGATAAGTCCATCCATTCTTGCTGCCAAAATAGCCATAGTCCTCTTTTTTAGAAGAACGTCCATGCCCGATATGGTCACATCCGCAAACCATAACGCCATGATCTGTAAAAAAACGAATCAAATTCTCATTTCTCTCCACAAAATCTCCAAAATCATGCACAATCTGTAAAATAGCACGAAGATCTGTCTCCGGTTCATAGATATAATAATGTATTCTGTTTATATGATCAGAACTTTGATATGTTCCTGTAAATTTCTGATAAGCCATACAAAAGCCTCCCGTCCTCTCTGTATATGACAGATTCCTTTTCTCAACTACTATACAGGATAAATGTGAAAAAAGAAAGACAATCTGTCTTGCATTTTCGTTAAGATAGATTGCCTTTTCTTTCGTTTTTATTAAGTTTCTTACAATAAACTATATTCCAGAATATGGCTGAAAAATTACTATAGCAACCTATATTTCATAACTTGCAACAAGTATTTTCAAAGACATATGAGAAGAAGAAAAAATCTTCTCCGTAAATTCAAGAATGCCGGGGCATTCTTGAATATAGCATCAACTAAATCATACAGATTAAAGAATAATCTTAGCAGGACACTTCTCTGCGCACTTTCCACATCCGGTACATTTGCTGTAATCAATTTTTGCGATGTTGTTCTCAACAGTGATTGCATCTGCTTCACAGACACGAGTACACATCTTACAACCGATACATCCTGCGGAGCATACTTCTTTTACTGCTTTACCAAATTCTTTGGAGCTGCATTGTACTTTATGAGGAGCTGCATATGGAACAAGCTCGATTAAAGATTTCGGACAAGTTGCCACACATTTACCGCAGGCAACACATTTTTCTTTATCAACTACAGCAACGCCATTGATAACGTGAATAGCATCAAAGTCACAAACCTTTACACAGCTTCCAAAACCAGTACAGCCAAAGCTGCAGGCTTTTGGTCCACCGCCAGGTACACTCATGGCAGAAACACAGTCTTCATTACCAGCATATTTGTATTTTGATTTTGCCTTATCGCAGGTTCCGGCACATTTTACGAATGCAACCTGTTTTTCGCCTACTCCAGCTTCTACACCCATGATAGAAGCGATTTTATCTGCTACTGGCTGTCCACCTACAGGACATGCTCCAACTGGAGCTTCTCCAGCAGCGATTGCTTTAGCAAGTGCATCACAACCGGCAAATCCACAACCACCACAGTTGTTTCCCGGAAGGCACTCTCTTACAGCAACTTCTTTTTCGTCTACCGGCACTTTAAATTTCTCGGAAGCAATGCCAAGGAGAATGGAAATAACAAGTCCGGTTCCACCGACAACTACTGCCGCAAGGATAATTCCACTTATACTCATTTTTGTCCCTCCTAATTAAATGATTCCTGAAAAACCAAAGAATGCAATAGACATAAGTCCGGCTGTTACCATTACGATAGGCATACCCTGCCAGGACTCTGGAATGTCGTTGTATTCCATTTTCTCACGGATTCCGGCAAGGATAACAATCGCGATTGTAAATCCAATAGAAATACCGAGACCATAAACTACAGACTGTAAAATATTATATCCATACTGTACAGAGTTTAAAGCTACACCAAGTACGGCACAGTTTGTTGTAATCAGTGGAAGATATACTCCTAATGATTCATACAAAGCTGGCATAGATTTCTTTAAGAACATCTCTACGAACTGTACAAGTGCAGCGATAACGAGGATGAATACAATCGTCTGTAAATAAGTTAAATCAAGTGGTGCAAGAATAAACTTGTAAATTAATGATGTCACTAAAGAAGCAATTGTAATAACGAAGATTACGGCTGCTCCCATTCCACCGGCAGTCTCTACCTTTTTGGATACTCCGAGGAAAGGACATAATCCTAAAAACTGACTCAGTACTACATTGTTAACAATAGCTGCACTGATAATTAATAATATTAATTCTTTCATAATCCTTCCCCTTTCTATTTATTCTCTGCTTTTTCTTCAGAAGCAGCCTTTGTTTCTTCTTTTTTATTGTCTACAGACATATCAAAGAAACTCTTGCTCGAACAGCAGGAATTACCGCAGGCAGAGCAATCGCCACATCCTGCAGGAATCTCTTCCATCTCGCCATTCTTTACCTTACGGTTCATAATCTTATTTCTTGCAGCTACTAAGCAGGCAAGTACAAAGAAAGCACCAGGAGCAAGAATAAAAATAGTAATTGGTGTGTAGAAAGATTCAGATAAGATTGTCTTTCCAAAAATTGTTCCGGCACCAAGTAACTCACGGAACGCACCTAAAATAGTAAGGGATACTGTAAATCCAAGACCCATTCCAAGTCCATCAAAGAAAGAAGAAACAGGACCATTTTTACTTGCATAGGATTCTGCACGTCCTAAAATAATACAGTTAACTACGATTAATGGGATATATACACCAAGAGCATCATTTAATGCTGGCACATAACCCTGTAAGAGGAACTGTACTACTGTAACTAAGGATGCGATAATTACAATGTATCCAGGAATACGAACTCTATCCGGAATAAAATTACGCAGAATAGAAATAATCATATTGGAGAACATTAATACTACGGTTGTGGAAAGTCCCATACCTGCACCATTGATTGCTGATGTTGTTACCGCAAGAGTAGGACACATACCCAAGATAAGAACTAAGGTAGGGTTCTCTTTGATAATACCATTATAAAGTCTTTCTAAAGCACTATTATTTTTCATCTTAGTTACCTCCTTCTAATGACTGGAAATAAGCAAGACAGCTATTCATAGCACCTGTAACTGCTTTACTTGTGATTGTTGCACCGGAAATGGCATCAATCTTTGCGTCATCTCCAGAACCGGAACCATCTTTTACAACAGAGAAAGCATCTGCTTTCTTACCGGCAAACTGTTTGCCCCAGCTTGGGTCATCTTTGGCTTTCATACCAAGACCTGCTGTCTCACTGATAGAGAGTACGGAATATCCGCTTACTGTTCCGTCAGACTGAATACCAACGGTAAGCTGAATGTCTCCACCGTATCCTTTAGAAGTTGTGATATTGAAAATGTAACCAAGTGCTTTGCCAGAAGCATCTACTGCCTCTACTGCAGAAGAGATAACATCGCTCTCATGTCCATCAACAGTATTCTTATAAGAAGCAATCACTTTAGAAGCTGCTTCCTCGGAGAATCCGTCAACATCTTTGAAATCACTTGCCTTTGGAAATACAGCCTTGTATGCTTCCATCTGTGCCTTTGCTTCCTGATCAGCAATAGGTTTCTTTGTGATTCCGTATACTGCACCAAGGACAAGACCTGCAACAACAGTAATAATAACAAGCTTTAAAGCATCTTTTACTAAAGAATTCATTATTTCTTACCTCCTTTTCCAAATGCGGTAGGAGTTGTAACTCTTTCAATTAATGGTACTAACAGGTTACAGAAGATAATCGCATAGGAAACTCCCTCTGCAGAACCACCGAATAAACGGAAGATCCCTGTCAGGATACCAAGTAAGATACCAAATACAATCTGTCCCTTTGGTGTAATTGGAGATGTAACGTAGTCTGTAGCCATGAAGAATGCACCAAGCATTAATCCACCACCACATAACTGTTCTGCAAGATATGTTATATCAAATCCATGTCCACCGAAAAGGAGAACAAAAAAACCAAGTGTAACAATATAACATACTGGAATTCTCCAGCTAATGATTTTCTTTGCAATTAAATATACACCACCGACAAGCAGTAAGAGTGCAGATGTCTCACCAATTGTACCAGCAGTATTACCAAGGAACATAGCCTTTAAGTTTACGACTTCTCCTGCTTTTAATGCAGCAAGAGGTGTGGCACTTGTTGTCGCATCAAAACTTCCACCAAATCCATTATAGGAGAAGTTGGTCATAATTCCTGCAAAAGAAATTAATAAGAAGCAACGTGCTCCAAGCGCAGGGTTCATAAAGTTCTGGCCTAAACCACCAAAAAGCTGTTTTACAACGATGATTGCGAATAAACCACCGATAACAGGAATCCAGAATGGTACTTCTGGTGGAAGGTTTAATGCTAATAATAAACCAGTAAGTGCTGCACTGCAGTCTTTAATTGTAATCTTCTGGTGCATGCAGCGCTGCCATACATATTCTGCAAGAACACAGACAGCAACACAGATTACTGTATTGATGATTGCCTTTACTCCGAAGTTCCAGAAACCAAATAATGTTGCTGGAAGAAGAGCGATAATTACGTCAAGCATAATGCTATGTGTAGAAGCCTTATCCCTTACATGAGGATTGGCTGATACGTTATATAATTGTTCGTTCATTTTTTCACCTCTCCTTATGTTTATTTCTTCTTTCTGCGAAGAGCCATCGCCTCACGACGACCTGTCTTCATAGACTGGGTTAATCTTCTCTTTGCCGGGCAGATGTAAGAACAGCATCCACATTCCACACATTCACATCCATTGAGTTCATCAAATAATGCGAAATCTCCGTGGTCTGCGATTTCGGAAAGCTTTGTAGGCATCAGGCCGGCAGGACATACGGAAATACAACGCCCGCAACGGATACAGTTACTTGGCTCACAAGCAGCCACTTCATCTTTTGTGAAACATAAAAGAGAAGAGAATGTCTTTGCACAAGGAACATCTAATGTAGATAAAGCCATACCCATCATAGGCCCGCCAGAGATTACTTTTTCTGGCTGAGACTTAAATCCTCCTGCTGCTTCTACTAATTCTGCAGCATTTGTTCCGTTCTTTACTTTAAAGTTTCCAGGATTCTTAATCGCATCTCCTGTTACAGTTACTACTCTCTCAAAGAGGGGTTTTCCAAGTGTAATTGCCTCATGAATCGCAATCGCAGTTGCCACGTTATCTACAATACATCCGGCATCGGCTGGAAGCATGGAAGAATTAATGGCACGACCTGTTACTGCAAATATTAAAGAACGCTCTGCACCCTGTGGATACTTTGTCTTTAATACAGCTACTTCAATACGGCTCTCATTTTTACACATTTCTGTCAACTTTGCAATCGCCTCTGGCTTATTATCTTCGATTCCGATTACACCCTTAGCTTTAGGGAATAAGGAAAGCATAATATTAAGACCAGAAATAAGCTGTTCCGGAATCTCCATCATACAACGATAATCGGCAGTGATGTATGGCTCACATTCTGCTGCGTTGATAATAATTGTATCAATTTTTTCCGGTTCCTTTGGGGAAAGCTTTACATGCGTAGGGAATCCGGCACCACCGAGTCCGACGATACCTGCTTCTTTTACTGCATTGATGATTGCTTCATTTGTCTTTTCTGTTACTGGTTGGAAGGAAACAGTTTCGTACTCTCCGTCATTCTCTACAATAATGGAGTTCACTTTGTTACCAGAAACTGTCATTCTTGGTTCAATCTTTTTTACCGTTCCAGAAACAGAGCTATAGATGTTGGCAGAAACAAATCCTCCAGCCTCCGCGATTTTCTGACCGACTAAAACTCTGTCACCTTTCTTTACACAGGCAACGGCAGGAGCACCAATGTGCTGACTTAAAGGGTATACCAGCTCTCCCTGTGGTAAATATTCAGTAATTGGTTTGTCCTTACTTAACTCTTTACCATCATACGGATGAAGGCCACCTTTAAATGTTAGTAGTCCCATTTTTTTACCTTCTTTCTAAAATTTTTTAAATCAAATAGTGCATGCATATTTTTGTAAGTCTCACATAAATTCTTACGAAAGCATTTCAATATTTGATATAAAATCATTAATAATAATATAAGAAAAAAAGGGCGAAATCAAGAATCGTCATTTTCTTAACGATTAGCAACTTCGCCATTTCCCATATTTTATATAAAAAAACTTCGCTATTATGCAATTATTTGCAATTTTTTTGTGTAGTTTTACAATACTGTATTTAAAATAGAACAATATTGTATGCAATCCAATCTATTATTGTTAAATAATAAATTATATCAACTGATGTTATTTACTGATAATATCTATCTGATTCCCATCCTGTGTTCCATTCTCATCAACGACTTCTACAACCACTTTATGAGGAAGACAGACAATGGTCTCTCCCTTTTTACTAATCGCTGCATGATTGACACAAATCTTATCTGGACAGTCTGCTTTTGCCATACTGGCTTTCCCATCCTTTATGATAAGAATATTTTCCCAGTCATCTTCGCCGATTGTAACAGTCTGGTTTTTATCTAAAGAGTATGTTCCATATTCCTTATTATTAACACTGACTTTTACCTCTGCTCCTCTCTTTCCCTGAAGCTGCATAAAAGCAAAGGCACCAATACCAATAATCAGAAAAAACAGAATCAGCAAAATATCATTTTTATAAGACTTCTTAGTTGAATCCAATCCATTTCTGTGCAATCTTATATCCTCCCATCGTGAGTTTATGACTCAGCTTATTGTGGGACTTAGTAAACTTTCCAAGAACAGAGCTTTTTAATATTTTATAAGCATCTGGAGATTTCTCTTCAAGATAATGCCATAAATCATCTCGCATCGCCTCTGATTCTGATGTATTCATCTTCATAAGAAGCACAGAGGTTACCATCTGAATCGTCTCAAGATAATGAAGCATATATTCTTTAAGCTGTGGACAGGAAAGCATGCTCTCATGCTTTGCATAAAGGTCAATCATAATCTTATTCACACGAATCTGCTGGTCAATTCTTGAAATCATTACCTTTTCATTGACAGACTGGTCATCACGCCCAATAAAATACCGATAAAAATCTACGTCAAGATAATACATCTTCTTAACGTATGGCAATGGCCAGTATACAAAAATGTTATCTACATAAAATGTGTGTTTTGGTAATTCAAACTGAAAACTCCGAAGCAGCTCTGTACGGTAAATCACCGAATGCATCAAAATATTCTGGCTGGCATGGAAATGTCCAATCTCTTCCCATCCAAAGTAACGATTCTCCGGCAGAATAGAATGATACTGGATAACCTTTTTATGCTTTGCTCCAACCTTCTCGTAAACATAGTTTGAAAGCAGCATGTCAAGAGGCTCTTCTTCTTTCACTGCCTCTTTTAAAAAGGCAAGTATCTTCTGGTAAGCTTCTGCGTCTACCCAGTCATCACTGTCTACTACTTTATAAAAGAATCCGGTTGCATTACGGAGTCCGGCATTCACTGCCTCTCCATGTCCACCGTTTTCCTGATGAATCGCACGAATAATACCCGGATATTTCGCCTCATATTCATCTGCGATTGCAGGAGTCTCATCTTTTGAACCATCATCAACAATCAATATCTCTACATCTTCCCCACCTGGAAGAAGACTTTCAATACAGTTTCTCATATAATCCATAGAATTGTAACTTGGAATTGCAATTGTCAGGATTTTCATGAATTACCTCCTTTGGTATCCTATATACTTTTAGAATCTTTCTGTTCCTGCTTTAGTATGAAAAATTCTCCCAGTCAAAAAGCAAACCTAGAGCGTGTTTGGGAAATCATTCCTGCAATCTGCACATCTTACAGAAAACATTTTTCAAACACACTCTAGAAAGATTCCTAAGAGTATATTTATTTAATTATTTCTCAAATCCGCGGTAGATGATATCATCTCTTCCCGGACCGTTAGAAACCATAGTAATAGGATATCCAATATGTTCTTCTACAAACTCGATATATTTACGGCAGTTCTCTGGTAAATCTTCGTACTTCTTAATTCCACGAATGTCACATTTCCATCCTGGAAGTACTTCTAATACAGGTTTTGCCTTCTCTAACTGATTTGTTACAGGGAATTCTGTTGTCACCTTACCATCAATTTCGTAGCCTGTACATACAGGAATCTCGTCAAGGTATCCAAGTACATCTACTACAGTGAAAGCAACATCTGTTGTTCCCTGAAGACGGCATCCGTATTTAGATGCAACACAATCAAACCAACCCATTCTTCTTGGACGTCCTGTTGTTGCTCCAAATTCTCCGCCGTCACCACCGCGGACACGAAGTTCCTGTGCCTCATCACCGAAGATTTCACTTACAAATGCTCCAGCACCTACTGCACTACTGTATGCCTTACATACTGTAACAACTTTCTTAATCTCATATGGAGGAATACCTGCTCCGATCGCACCATATGCTGCTAATGTAGAAGAAGATGTTACCATTGGATAAATTCCGTGATCTGGATCCTTTAATGTTCCTAACTGACCCTCTAATAAAATATTTTTACCTTCTTTGATTGCCTTATCTAAGTACGCAGATACGTTACATACATAAGGAGCAACCATCTCTTTGTATTCCATTAATGTGTTATACAGTTCGTCTGCATCAATTAATGGTTTGTGATAAAGATGCTCTAATAAGATATTTTTCTGTACGATAACACGCTCAATCTTTTCTCGAAGTACTGCCTCTTCTTCAAATAATTCATTAACCTGGAAACCAACCTTCGCATACTTATCAGAATAGAAAGGTGCGATACCAGACTTAGTAGAACCAAAAGATTTACCTGCCAGACGCTCCTCTTCATATTCATCAAAAAGAATATGATAAGGCATAACAATCTGTGCACGATCAGAAATTAAAATCTTTGGTGCAGGAACCCCCTTAGAAGTTATCTCTTTTAACTCATTAAAAAGAATAGGAATATTCAGTGCTACTCCGTTACCGATAATACTTGTTGTATGTCCATAGAAAATACCTGATGGTAATGTATGGAGTGCAAACTTTCCATAATCATTTATAATTGTATGGCCTGCATTGGCACCACCCTGAAAACGGATAATAATATCAGAATCCTGTGCGAGCATATCAGTAATCTTACCCTTACCTTCATCTCCCCAGTTTGCGCCTACGATTGCTTTTACCATTAGCTCATTCCTCCCAGCTTTAAAAACTTACTATTTTTATGGATGTGGTTTGTCCCATCACCCAAACACACTAATTATAACTTACTTTGCTTTATAAGTAAAGAATAATTACAATAACTTACTTTTCTTTGCCATTCTGACAAGCATATTTCCTTTCGGGAAGTTACGAAGTTCTGCCTCTGTAATTCCCTTTAACTTAAGTACCAGAACGAAATATACGATAACCGCAAAGCCTACTGAAATCATCAAGCATATAAATACAAGAATTCTTAAATGAATAAAACTTCCGAATATTCCTGATAAGATCAAGTAGATTCCCTGATAAAATACATAGCAGAGTATTCCCATAATTACAGAAGAAAGTAATGGAATCATAAATGTTCGTTTCATTTCCTGATGATATCCTAAATACTTGCGTACACTCAAATTATTCAGCAGACACATAAGGAAAGCATAGAACATCGTAGCAAATACAAGCGCATATAAATTCAGGTTTGTAAAATACAACAACGGTGTAAGCAGAACAACATGAAGGACAAGGGAAACCGCTGCGTTACGAAGCGGAATATTTACCTTTCCAATTCCCTGCAATACTCCATTACTTACTGTAGACAGTGCATAAAATATAATACTGATGCAGCCAGTGCGTAAAATACTTACTGCCAGATCAATCGTTGCTTTTTGTGGGAACAGCACTTCCATAATTGGATAGGCAAGCGCCCCCATTCCAATTGCAGCAGGAATACTAATAACCATTGTAAAATGAATTGCCTGCCTTACATGCCCCCTGCATTTTTTATAGTCTTTCAACTCATAACTGCCGGAAATTGCAGGAATCATAGCAGTAGACATAGAATTTGCAAGCGCGATCGGCACGTTGATGAGCACCCAGTATTTTCCGGAGAACACGCCATATAAAGAGGCCGCTGTTTCAGAAGCCATTCTTTTAAATCCCATAATATCCATAAATAAAGTCTGGTCAACTACCGTACTGATATTGTAGACAAACGTGCTTAAAATTACCGGTGTTACCATCATAAAGATAATCCTAAAGATATCTTTATAGGAACTGTCAACACCCGTATCATCTTTTTGAATTTCTTTTTTAAAATATTTTTTATTACAGGAGTAAATAAACAACATAAATAAGAGACCGGTTATAACACCTGCCCCAATACCTGCGGCACTTCCCATCGCACCAAATACTGGAATCTTATCGGCATCCCCACCTGCAAATGCATGAATAAAGAATACGGCAGCCCCGATACTAATGACTGCGTTAGCCACCTGCTCTACAATCTGAGAAAGCGAAGTCGGAATCATCGTCCTGTGTGCCTGAAAATATCCACGGAATACCCCTAAAAATCCGGAGAAAAAGATAGTTGGAGCTAAAATACGAAGTACAGGAATCGCCTTAGGCTGATTCGAAGGAATTAATACAGAGGCTCCAAAAAAAGTAATAAGGCTGGCAATCCCACCTATTACCAGAACATATATAAGTGCACATTTAAATACCTTATGTGCAATCTTATACTGATGTACCGCCATCTTGGCCGAAACCACCTTGGAAACTGCCATAGGAATACTATAGGAAGATATCAATAATATCATCGTATAAATATTCACAGCAATACTATAATATCCATTACCTTCATCACCTATAATACTTGTAACCGGACTTCGATATAATACACCGATAATCCTTGTCACGATACCTGCCACCATCAATATTGAAGCCTGGGCAAGTACATTCGTTTCTTTTGTATCTTTGCTACTCAACTGACAACCACCTTTCCAAACTTTAAGGGTTATTCTTTCTCCTGTTTTTATAAATTACATAACTTAAGGGTTATCGTTGCCGATAACCCTTAGTATTATACGGATTTCTTTCTAGCATGTCAATCCGAAGTTTCTGTATTTTTATACATTAATCTCTGCTTTCATTCCAAGAATGTCTTTATTCTCGTCAAGAACAGGCTGAACGTATTCTGTAATGAACTCTACTGTCTGCTCTGGAGATCTTCCAACAAAGTTTTCTGGTTTCATGATGGCCTGAAGCTGTTCCATTGTCATTCCAAATGCTGAATCTGCTGCGATTCTTTCAAGAAGATCATTCTCTTTACCTTCTTCTTTTACAACACGACCTGCTGCCATAGAGTGCTGACGAATTCTTTCGTGAAGTTCCTGACGGTCTCCACCAGCTTTTACTGCATCCATCATGATATTTTCTGTTGCCATAAATGGAAGTTCTCTCATAAGATGTGCTTCAATTACCTTTGGATATACTACAAGACCATCTACGACATTCAGATATAAGTCAAGGATACCATCAATCGCAAGAAAACCTTCTGGTACAGAAAGACGCTTGTTAGCAGAGTCATCTAATGTTCTCTCAAACCACTGTGTAGATGCTACGAATGCCGGATTCATCGCATCAGACATTACATAATCTGCTAAAGAGGCAATTCTCTCACTTCTCATAGGATTTCTCTTATAAGCCATTGCAGAGGAACCAATCTGATGTTTCTCGAATGGTTCTTCAATTTCTTTTAAATGCTGTAAAAGACGAATATCATTAGAGAATTTATGAGCAGACTGTGCAATTCCAGAAAGTACATTAAGTACACGGCTGTCAATCTTACGGGAATATGTCTGTCCGGAAACTGGATAACATGCATCAAATCCCATCTTCTCTGCAATCTTTCCATCAATCTTACGGATTGTCTCATGATCTCCGTTGAATAACTCTAAGAAACTTGCCTGAGTTCCCGTTGTTCCTTTAGAGCCTAACAACTTCATTGTGCTGATAACATATTCTAAGTCTTCTAAATCAAGCATAAGATCATGTAACCATAATGTAGCTCTCTTTCCAACGGTCGTTGGCTGCGCTGGCTGGAAATGTGTGAAAGCCAGTGTAGGGAGGTCTTTGTACTTCATAGCAAATGCAGAAAGCTCTGCAATGACATTAATCAGCTTGCTTCTTACTAACTTGAGAGCCTCTGTCATAATGATAATATCTGTATTATCACCTACATAGCAGGATGTTGCTCCAAGATGGATGATTCCCTTTGCATTTGGACACTGTACACCATATGCATATACATGGGACATAACATCGTGACGTACTTCTTTCTCTCTTGCTTTTGCCACATCAAAATTAATGTCATCGGCATGGGCCTTTAACTCCTCAATCTGTTCCTTTGTCACACTGTCAAGACCTAACTCATATTCTGTCTCTGCTAATGCGATCCAAAGCTTTCTCCATGTCTTAAACTTCTTGTCTGGAGAAAAGATATACTGCATCTCTTTACTTGCATATCTTTCTGAGAGAGGACTCTGATATTTGTCGTACATTGTTTATACCTGCTACTAAAAACATATACAAATGTGTATATGCTAGATGATTTGCATCTAAATAGCTTTTCCTTTCCTGATTTTTTATAATTGCCACTTGATTTTCTATTAGTTAATTTATCCCTGTTCTCCACGGATATCCTGTGTTGGCGGTTCAATCGGATAGTTACCGCTGAAACATGCATCACAGTATGGAAGTCCGTTGTTAAGTTCTTTTAAACGTTCCATTCCAAGATAAGCTAATGTATCTGCCTCAATGCTGTCACGAATCTCATCTAAAGTCTTACCATAGGCAATCAACTGATCTTCGGAAGGAATATCCGTTCCAAAATAACAAGGGTGTAAAAATGGAGGAGAACTGATTCTTACATGAACTTCTTTTGCTCCGGCATCCTTTAACATACGAACAATACGATGACAAGTTGTTCCTCGAACGATAGAATCGTCAATCATAACAATTCTCTTACCCTTTACAGCATCTTTTAACACATTAAGCTTTACCTGTACACTGCTCTCACGCATGCTCTGCTTTGGCTTGATAAACGTTCTTCCAACATAAGAATTTTTAATGAAAGCTGTTCCGTAAGGAATACCAGATTCCATAGCATATCCCTGTGCTGCCGGATTACCTGATTCAGGAACACCAACAACCATATCTGCTTCTACCGGTGAATCCATAGCAAGGAATCTTCCTGCCTTAATACGGCTGGCATAAACACCAACCCCGTCAATGACTGCATCCGGTCTTGCAAAATAGATATATTCAAAAATACATCTTGCCTGCTTAGAAGAATCTTTGAAGCAAAGTTCCCTATTTGATACAATTCCACTCGGTGTTAGGGTAACAACTTCTCCTGGTTCTACATCTCTTACAAATTCTGCCCCTACTGTATCTAAGGCACACGTCTCAGATGTAAGGAAATATGTATTGTCTCTCTTGCCGATACAAAGAGGTCTGAAACCAAATGGATCTCTTGCCCCAATCAGCTTTCTCGGACTCATTACGATAAGAGAATAGGCTCCCTTTAACTTACGCATTGCTGCAAGTACCGCTTCTTCTGCTGTTGCGGAAGAAATTCTCTCTTTGGCAACATGGTAAGCGATTACCTCAGAATCAATCGTTGTCTGGAAAATAGCGCCTGTCTTTTCAAGTTCCTCGCGAAGTTCTAATGCATTTACCAGATTACCATTATGTGCAAGAGCCAGCGTACCTTTATAATAATTCAGTACTAACGGCTGTGCATTCTCTCTGGTACTAGAACCTGCAGTTGAATACCGGACATGACCCACACTGATATTTCCCTTTAATTTCTCAAGGTTTTCACTGCTAAACACTTCATTGACAAGGCCCATTCCTTTATGAACCTGAATGTTCTTTTTCGGGCCGTTGGTATCCGAAACTGCAATACCACAGCTTTCCTGTCCTCTGTGCTGCAGAGCAAACAACCCATAATACACTGTTGAAGCAATGTCATTTCCGTCGAAATCATATGCTCCAAACACTCCGCATTCTTCGTGAATTCCAGAATCCACACACTCTTCAGAAAACTGTTCTTCCATATCAAACGCCATTTTCTTCCTCCATAATTTCATTAGTGAATATAATTGAAACGATTGTATACTAACATAAAATAAGTGTCCGTACAAGCCATTTCTCAGATTTCAGAACCATTCACAAATTTTATGTGTATTTTATATAGTATTTTTTATGAATTTTACAGATTATTTTCCTGCATTATGACGAAATAGTTTCGAATCTGTTGGAAGGATTCCTCTGCGGATTTTTACGGAAAGAATCCGGCTTACCGCCTCATTAATCTTACTCTCAGAAATCGTGCCGTCTTTCACTGCTTCTAATACACCTTCAAATGCCTGTTCAAAATTATCCGGCATTAAAATCATGTCATTTCCAGCCTGAACTGCCATTACCGCCGCCTGATCTGCGTCATAGAACTTTGTGATAACTTTCATATTCATAGCATCTGTAATAATAACATTATTAAATTGTAATTCTTCTCTTAAAATATCTGTTACCATAAGTTTTGTAAGAGAAGCCGGGGTTTCCTTTCCTGTTACCTGGCTCACAGCAACATGGGACATCATTACCATATCCGCTCCCGCTGCAATTCCAGATTCAAACGGAAGGAATTCTACTTCACGGAGGCGGTCAATTGTTGCATTTAGATCTACATACCCTTTGTGTGTATCCTCTCCACACTGTCCCTGTCCTGGAAAATGCTTCAAAGTAGAACTTACGCCCTGAGACTGCAGGCCTTTCACTTCCTGAGATACCATTCCTGCTACGGTTTTGGCATCAGAACTAAAACTTCTATTTCCGATTTCCGTATTTTCTGCATTTGTATTCACGTCTGCTACCGGTGCAAAGTCAAGGTTAAATCCAAGTTCCCTGATTTCTTTTCCGATTGTCTCTCCTACTTCGCAGGCTTTTTTACTGTCCCCACTCTTACCAATCTCGGACATGGCAGGGAACTTAGTTGTCTGCATATTTTTTGAGTTTGCAATTCTTGCTACGGAGCCGCCTTCCTCATCAACTGAAATAAACAATGGAATATCATTACTTTTCTGAATGTCAGCAATCATACTTTTTACCTGCTCACGGTCTTTAAGATTATAGGAAAAAAAGATAACACCACCAGGTTTATACTCTTCTAATTTCTGCTGCATCTTCTTTGTTACTTCTGTCTCCGCATCAAAATCAAGTGAATCGGTACAGACAATGAACATCTGCCCTATTTTTTCTTTTAAGGTCATACTTGAAAGAGCATCAGAAACCATCCCCTCTAAAGTAATATCATCTAATTCTCCTGAATCCTTTGAGGTAGATGTACTTTCTTCGGATTTTTCTTTCTTTTTATGGGAGCCGCACCCTGCAAGTATTCCCGCAAACAGGGTAAGGCATAATAATAACACTATTACTTTATATCTTTTCATTACTCCTCCTGCGGTGAAAACCGAGGGTCAAAGGTTCTCTTTTTGGGTACTTTCTTTTTTGATTCATTTGCTGCAGCAATCGCTTCCTCGCAAAAAGTCTTCTGTGCCTCAATTGCCTCTTTTCCCCTTCTGTCCACTTTCTGATATGTGCCATCTTCTAAAAGCCTGTGCGCTTTTAATGTGTCACTAAGCTGAACATCCAAAATATGTTTTGCTTTTTCTTTTAATTCTTCCTCTTCAACTGGGAAAACAATCTCTACACGGCGGTCAAGATTTCTAGGCATCCAGTCCGCACTTCCCATATAAATTTCTTCATGTCCGTCATTATAGAAATAGAAAATTCTTGCATGCTCTAAGAAAGTTCCCACAATAGAACGTACCCGGATATTTTCACTGACTCCCGGTTTGCCCGCTACAAGACAGCAGATTCCACGAACAATCAAATCAACCTGTACACCTGCACAGGAAGCTTCGTATAAGGCAAGGATAATCTTTCTATCACAAAGAGAATTGCATTTGGCGATAATTTTTGCCGGTTTGCCTTCTTTTGCGTTTTTCGTCTCTCTGTGAATCATCTCAAGAAAACGCTTTTTCATCCAGATTGGTGCTACAATAAGACGGTTCCAGTTTGCCGGTTCGGAATAACCACTTAACATATTAAATACGGCTGTAGCATCTTCTCCGACAACATCGCGGCAAGTAAACATACCGGTATCTGTGTAAAGCTTTGCAGTGGAATCATTATAGTTTCCTGTTCCAAGATGCACATAGCGGCGGATACCATCCGCTTCTTTCCGCACTACCAGTGCAATCTTACAGTGTGTTTTCAGACCAACCAAACCATAAATAACGTGACAGCCTGCCTTTTCTAACTTTCTTGCCCAGTTAATGTTATTCTCCTCATCAAATCGTGCCTTTAACTCTACCAATACAGTTACCTGCTTTCCATTTTCTGCTGCCTGTGCCAATGCAGCGATAATCGGGGAATGCCCACTGACACGGTAAAGAGTCTGCTTGATTGCAAGCACGTCTTTATCTTCTGCCGCCTGCCTGATAAATGCCACAATCGGATCGAAGCTTTCATATGGATGATGCAGTAACACATCGCCCTTTCGGATCTGGGTAAATATATTTTTATCTGCACGAAGCTTTTTATTTTTCTGCGGAGTATATGGTTTTTCTTTTAAATCAGAGAACCCTTCAATGCCATAACATTTCATAAGGAACGTAAGGTCAAGCGGGCCATTGAAAGCATACATGTCGCATGGATGCACTTTAAACTGCTTCTTTAAATACTTCACCAGACGGCTATCCATCCGCTCTTCATACTCAAACTTGATGACTTCGCCCCACTGACGCATTTTTAAAGACTTTTCAATTTCTTTTAATAAATCTTCTGCATCATCTTCATCAATGGATAAATCTGCATTTCTCATAATACGGTATGGAGCAGAACAGATAATCTCATGATTTAAAAACAAAACATCTAAGTAATGTTCAATGACATTCTCAAGAAGAATAACACGGCATTTTCTTTTTCCTCCATCCTTTTGCGGAAGCACAATCACTCTTGGAAGTACAGAAGGTACCTGTACTGTCGCAATATCGTAGTCTTTCTTTTCTTTTTTATCTTCGCCCCGGCTTTTTATCAAAGCAGCAATATTCAATGTCTTATTCTGAATCAGCGGAAACGGTCTTGAAGAATCAATCGCCATCGGAGTCAGTACCGGATATACATTCTTATGGAAATATTCTTCTAAAAACTCCTCTTCTTTTTCAGAAAGGCTGTTAAAAGTTACAATTTCTAACCCCGCTTCAGAAAGTTTAGGAAGAAGAGAACGATTATAGGTCGTATACTGTTTTTCACAAAATGCATGGGTTTTCTCATTCAATGCACCAAGTTGTTCCTGCGGGGTCATTCCTGCAATATCCTTTTTCTTATACCCTGCATTGACCATATCTTTTAAAGAAGCGATACGCACCATAAAAAATTCATCTAAATTCGAGGCAGTGATACTTAAAAACTTCATTCGCTCAAATAATGGATTTTTGCGGTCTCTTGCCTCTCCAAGAATTCTCTGGTTAAACTCTAACCAGCTCAATTCACGGTTTGTAAAATTCTCCGGTCTGTCAAATATACTTTTGTCCATCTTCTATCCTCCCCTACAATGCTCTTTTTTGCTTTAATACTGGTGTGATTCCAGTAAATTCACTAAAGGTTTCTGCTTTCTTGGAAAAGCGGGTAATCTCTAATGTAATATCCTGATTTGTTTCAAGGGAAATAATCAATTCCTTTCCTTTTCTTGCCATAGAACATTTCTCAAGTTTTTGTTTATGTCCTCTGTCTAATGCATTTGCAAGCCTTAGAATAGAAGATAACTTGGCAATCCGAAGATATTCTTCTCTCCAGAATGCAGTATCTAACTCGTCAGTATCTGGAAGTTCCTGTGTATTGTAAAGCACAATATTAGCAACTTCCTCTCTCTCTCTGTGAGATAAGCCCATAATCTCAGTGGACATGATTAACTGGTAGCCATTCTTACCTGGATCATTTAAGTTAACATATTTTCCAATATCATGAAGAATCGCAGATATTTCAAGAATAAGGCGGTCCCGTTGTGTAAGTCCGTGGAACTTTTTCGTCTTATCAAAAATCTCTAACGCTAAATCTGTAATATATTGTGCATGTACTTTACTATAACGGTATCTTTTTCCGATATACTTTGCAGAAGCTACAATATCCTGATAAAAATCATGGCTTAGTTTTATCTTCTTTGTTTCCTGTGCGTAATCCACCACGCTTCCATCACAAAGATTCGTCGCACATATATAAACGGTATCTGCTTTAGAACGTTCTAAGAATGTCTTATAAATAAGTACCGATGGAAGAACCATTCTGGCATCCTCAATGGAAAGTCCGTATTTTAAGGCAATATCCTGATAGGATGCCTTTTTAATCTTTTTGTAAATGTATAAAATCTGCTCATAGCTCATCGTATCGGTAAGATGCAGTTCCGGAATCAGGCGATTGATATTTTTTATCTCGTCTCCGATGGCGATTACATTTTTAATATCTTTATCTTTCAGATAGCCACTTTTAAACATATCAAATTCATACTGAATATATTCTTCTAATACAGAAATATAATCGAGTACGTTATTCTCAACAGATTCTAAAAATCCCCTCACTTTTACTGTACCGATATCTAAATTCTGCGTCATATAAAGTGCCTGTTTATCAAACAGGGATACCTGTACACTTCCGGAACCAATATCTAAAATGGCAGTATTTTTTTCAATGATTTTATTGAAATCAATATCTAATACCTGAATTCCCTTATACATAAGGAAACGAAGTTCCGAATTGCTGAGCATGATAACATCCACACCTGTGCGAATTTTAATCTGATTAAGAACCGATACCTGATTCTTTGCATTACGAATCGCACTTGTCGCGTAACATCGGAATTCTGTTATCGCATATTCCCTCATACGCTGCTGAAATTCCATCAGTACATTACAGATTTCTTCAATTTGCGCAAATGTAATCTTTCTTGTAAAATAGGCCTCTTTGCCAAGTTCATACTCATAACGTATCTCATCCACTGTACGAAATCCCTTTCCACCGGAAATCTCATACACTTTCATGAGCATATTTTTTGAACCGATTACAATTGCCGCATACGGACTTATTCCCATCGCTGCCTCCTTTTTGCCTCTGGCACTTCTCCGGCTTTCTTATTTCTTCTGTTCGTCAGAAAGATAAAAGAAAGAATTCACTGTATGTTTTGTATCAATAAGATTATTATATTGTAATATCTGATACTCTTTTACCATATCGCTATAAGGCGATTCTAAAGCAAATTCATAATATTTGCCCTTCTTATCAAAGCATCCCATTGCCGTAAGTACAGGAAGCTTCTTGCGGAGTTTTAATAAGAACTTCTGGTATGGGCTTGTTTCTAAGCCTGCCTCGTTCATCACATAGGCACTTAAATAGTTCGCACTCATTTTATCTATGGTTTTCTCTTTAATATCATAGTTTGCCCAGATAATAAATGGTGTTCTGTATTTGTTCATTAATTCTTCATTTGTAAGACTGCCTGCACTCTTTCCAAAAAGGCTGTCATAGAAGCTGCTCTGTACAGCCGGCTGATGATCACCATACATTACGATGATTGTCGGTTCTTTTACTTTTGAAAAATACTCTACAAGCTGTTTAAACGCATCATCTGTCTTCTTTACAAGGGAAAGATACTGCTCTGCCTGCTCATTTTTATGATTATCTGTAATCTGTATATCATTATGGAAATTGGAGTACGTCTTATCAAATCCACCGTGATTCTGCATCGTAACATTGAAAAGATAAAATGGTTCATCTTTCTCAGTACGGTTTTCGTATAACTCCTCTATCTTCTTAAAATCAGATTCATCAGAAATATATTTTCGATACATTGTCGGATTCTTAAAATCTGTCTCTGAATAAAAATGATCAAATCCCATATAATCATACACCTGCACACGGTTCCAGCCGGAAGCAAGGTAAGGATGTAAAGCCAGATTGCCTTTATATCCTTGTTCTTTTAACAGATAGGTCATATTAGGAAGTTTGTCCTTTACAACCTGTGTGTATGCAATAATACCATTTTGTAAGAAGGACATGCTATTTCCAGTTAAATACTCAAACTCGGAGTTACAAGTTCCTGAACCGAAGATAGACATATAAAGAGAACCTTTTATTGTATTCTTCTTTAAACTATGAATAAATGGCATATAATCTTCATTTGTGGAAAATTCATTGATAACACTTAAATCAGAAAATGCCTCGTTCATAATGCCGATTACATTTGGTTTCGTACCATCTGCAGTTTCTAACCGCCCTTTTTTCTTTTTATCGGAATCTTCATTCGCAAACTTTTCTTCATATTTCTCGGCAATGTCTTTGGCCGCCTCTACAGAATAATCAGATGGTTTTTCCTGCACCAGAGAATTCATGTTAAGAACAAAACCAAAGAACAGTCCATTCTTGGCATACCCTTTTTTCTGATCCCACACGTTATTCTTAATGCCAAAGTTCTTTAATGTTTTTTGTTCTACGACAAAATGTCCGAGCACTGAACCTAGCAGGCCGATAACAACAAGCATAATTACCCGCTTTTTCCAGCCCATTTTTTTAGGAACCGGACAGCGCCACATTATGGCTAAATATAACAGCAGGAATAAGACATTCCATACAAATACCGGCTGAATGCTGTAAGTATAGTTCTCTGCAACATTCGCAGCTGTTCTTGCGGACATAATATCTGAAGGAACGATCGGTGCACCTTTAAAACTTAAAACATAATAGTTTGCAATTCCAATAATGCACCACAAAATACTTCCTATTGTTACAGATACTCTCCTGGAATTGAAAATCAGATACAATAATCCAAAGAACATATAATAAACTAATATGTTAAGCCAAAATTCTGCAGCACGCATTCTAAAAATTGGATTGTCAGTAAACCTTTCCACAAACCAGAATGTAAATAACGGTGCTGCAAAAAACAGAATCTGACCAAGTGCTTTCTTTACCATCTCCGGTGCCGGCAGTGCAAACCATAAAAGAAGAAGGACAAGTGCCATCATCATACAGATACCTGCCCACTGCTGATATATTGTTACTGGATAATAGAGCTTAGATACAAGATACTTACCCTGCTCTTCCTGATTAATCTTTAACTTGCCACGGAAACCAGTTTCCTTTGTTGTCCACTGGAAAATAAGAGGTTCCTTGCCGGATTCTGCTCCACTTGTTGTAAGCTGAATGCTGTACTCTTTCTTTTTCGTCAGCTGCAGATCTGTCTTAAATTCTGTATAATCATTATTTACAATATCACTGATATTTTTTGTAAGTCTCTGTATGCTTTTTCCGGTTTCTAAATCTATAATATTAAGAATAACCTTTCCACTTGCCTGTCCAGAATAGTCATTGCCAAAATAAACTTTTACCGTTTTTAAATGTGTATGTTTTGCAACAAACTTCTGGCTTACAGCAGATCCTGCCGATAACTGGCAGACCTGATCAATTCGATACTTATTTACCTGATTTGTTGCATTTTTCTGATATTCCATAAAGTGACTGCATAAATACCAGGTAAAGAAAAGAAGAACCGCTGTAATCACTGTCTTTAATAATAAAACCGCCGAATTTTTCTTTTTCACATGCTTATTTTTTACTGTTTCACTCATGTACTCTACGCTCCTTTTGTAGACCGTTTAATAGTTTCCTAAAATTTTAAAATCCGCTACTTCTGTACGAACACCTTGCAGGGCATTTTTTACTGCCGGATCATGCAGATTTCCGTTGATATCAATATAGAAGCGGTATTCCCACTGCTGGTCTGGCAGAGGAACAGATTCAATATGGCTTAAGTTTAAGTCATTATATAAGAAATGAGATAATATGTTATAAAGAGTTCCGCTTTCATGAAGCAGAGAGAAAGAAATGCTGATCTTATTCGCATTCTCTGTGTACTGTCTCTTCTTAGAGAGGATTACAAAACGAGTTACATTATTTTTGTCAAAGTTGATACCTGCATCTAAAATATCAAGACCGTAAAGTTCTGCAGCTCTGCGGCTTGCAATGGCTCCCTGTGTCATTATTTTCTCTCTTGCTACTCTCTCAGCAGCAATGGCTGTATTTTCCACACTAACCTTTTTGACATCCAGGTTTTCTAAATATGGAGCACACTGCATTAATCCCTGCGGATGTGAAAGAACAACTTCTAAATCCTCAATCTTACTTCCCGGACAGCCTAGCAGACAATGTTCTACTTTTACAAAAACTTCTCCTACCATACAGACATCATTCTCCAGTAAAATGTCATAAACACCTGTAACATCTCCGGCAGAAGAGTTCTCAATCGGAAGTACGCCGTAATCGGCATCTCCGTTATTCAATGCCATCGCAACATCTTTAAAGTTAACAACGGCATAATGATCTACATCCGCTCCAAAGAACTTTTCACATGCCATCTCTGAAAAAGATCCTGGCACTCCCGGATAAACAATTCTTGTATCTGGGAACATGACTAACTCTGGTACTTCGGTAAAATAATTCTCAATATAGCGGTCTCTCTGGTGAACCATATGATACTGATATTTGCGGCTTATGGACATCATCTGAATAAAAACTTCCTCTAATCCCTTTATGACAAATGGATTGGATCGGTTCTTTGTAATATCTGATAACTTTTCGTCTTCTTTATTTTTATTATAAATGGATTCTCCCGCCTGCTTTTTAGAAAGCGCTAATTCTGCGGCAAATCCCATCCTTTTTTCAAATAACTCTGCAATTTCGTAATCTATTTTTGTAATATCATCTCGTACATCATCTACTTTTCTTATTTCTTTATCCATTCCACTACTGCTTCCTTTATTTCTCTTTTTCTTTTAAATCCTCTAAAATATCTGAATATCTTCTTCTCTCTAACGGATGGATTCCTCTTGGAGTCAACTCACACAATGGCTCTAATACAAAAAGCCTTTTTGTCAGTTCTGGATGAGGAATCGTAATCTCCTCATCTTCTGTCACTAAATCATCATATAAAAGAATATCCAAATCTAATGTTCTTGGTCCCCAGTGAATCTCTCTCTTTCGCTCTGCCTCATTTTCAATCTGATGTAGTTTGTCAAGAAATTCTGCTGGTGTATCTAATGTTTCAATCGAATATACTGTGTTTAAAAACTTGCCCTGCTCCGTATAACCGTATGGTTCTGTCTCAATAATTGAAGCAGATTTGAAGTTCTTTGTATCCGGCAAAGCACTCACTTTCTCCTTTGCAAGTTCCATATATTCTTCCCGCTCTCCAAGATTAGAACCAACACCAATATATACTTTATGCCAGCTTCTCTTAATCTTAACAGAAGTGTAATCCACATGCATTAAGACAGGTGCCCACGGCTTTTTCACTTCAATCTCCACTTCTTTTATAAGTGGAAACTGCAAAAGAATACACTCTGCAAGGCGTTCGGCAACTCGTTCTAACAGTTTGTCGTTCTGCTTTGTCATTTCTTTTTTGACACAGCGGCAAATATCTCCGTAGCTTACTGACAATTCAAGTTCATCTGTCTTTCCTGCAGCCCTTGTGTCTACTTTTGAAACAATATTGACGAGAAACTTCTGACCGAGAACATTTTCCTCCTTGTATACACCGTGATGGCAAAATACTTCCAGATTCTTTACTCTTATCTCATCCATCTTACTCTGCCTCCAGAATTGCCTCAATCATCTTCAATTCTCTATAGTTTGTCTTTACATCGTGCACACGGAAAATAGAGGCCCCTTTCATACGGCCAAGTACTGTTGTTGCCGCAGTTCCTTCCTCTCGCTGATCAACAGGAAGATTTAACGCAAGACCAATCACAGACTTTCTTGATGTTCCAAGTAACACAGGAAGTCCCCATTTTGAAAATACATCCATATGCTTCATAATAGAAAGGTTCTGCTCAAATGTTTTTCCAAAGCCAACACCTGGATCAAGAATAATTCTTTCGTCCCTGATTCCTGCCTTTTTCGCAATGGCCAGTGTCTCTTCCATATCAGAACAGAAATCCTCAATAAAATTAGTATACTCCTGATTATCTCTGTTGTGCATCAGACAACAGGCAACGTCCTCTTTGGCAAGTAACGGAGCCAGTCTCTCATCCCATTTCAATCCCCAGATATCGTTAATCATATCTGCTCCGGCAGCAATTCCAGCTTTAGAAACTTCGTATTTGTAAGTATCAAGAGATACCGCGATATCAAAATTCTTCTTTATTGCTTCAATGACCGGAACAACTCTTTCGATTTCTTCCTGGTCTGTAATCTTCTTATGGCCTGGTCTTGTAGATTCTCCACCGATATCTAAAATTGCTGCACCTTCCTCTATCATTCTCTCCGCCTGTTTTAACGCCAGATCAACAGACTGATATTTGCCGCCATCGGAAAAAGAATCGGGTGTTACATTTAAAATTCCCATAATATAGCCTTTATGTAAAAGGTCAAACTCGTATTTTCCTATCTTCATTACTGTATAGCCTCCATTTCTTCCATAAAAGAGAGCGAACCACAGGCCACCAGAATATCTTCCGGCTGTGCAGCCTCCAATGCCTTAGAAACCGCAGTATTTACGTCTGGCTCAATCATAACTGGAACATCCGCTTTCTCTTTTATTGTATTTGCTAAAATTTCTGCTGAAAGCCCCCGTTCATTATTCGGTCTAAATACATAAACTTTCTTTGCCATCGGCATAAGATACTGGAGTATTTTCGTATATTCTTTATCCTTTAACACTCCCATTATATAAATGATTCTCTTATTTGTAAAATGTTTTTGCAAAAATGACGCTAATTTGCGTGCGCCATCTGGATTATGTGCACCATCTCTGTAAAATAAAGGTTCTTTTTTTAACACTTCAAGCCTTCCCGGCCAGATTGTCCTTATAATACCACCTTGCTGTGCCGCCTTTATGTTCATGGTATCTAGTTCTTTTGGAATTTTCTTCCTTGCCTCATTCTTCTCATAATCTTTCTCAAAAAGATATTCTGATGCGGTAAGGGCTGTCACAGCGTTAGAAATCTGGTGGTTTCCCGGAAGCTTTGTCTCATAACGCTGTTCCTTCCATAAAAAAGTACTTCCATATGGAGTTTCCGCTAATATCTCATAATCTTGCGGCTTTACTTCGATGCAATGTACCTTTTTCTCTGCTGCTTCGTGTTTTACAACCTTGCAGACTTCTTCTGGATTCTCCGATAAAACAACAGGAGCACTCTCTTTGATAATTCCTGCTTTCTGGCAGGCAATCTCCTCTAACGTATCTCCAAGAATTGCCTTGTGATCATAGCTGATGGAAGAAATTACAGTAAGTTCTGGATGCTTAATCACATTCGTGGCATCAAGCCTTCCTCCCATACCAACTTCCACCAAGGCGTAATCAACCTTTTCCTCCTTAAAATATAAGAAAGAAAGCGCTGTCTCCACTTCAAAAAGTGTAGGTCTTAATCCAATTTTCGCCTCCTCTTTTCGCATCGCTTCTTCTACAACACCGTAAAGCCTCTCTAACTTATCCTTTGCAATATACGTTCCATTAATCTGGAATCTTTCCTCATAGCAGGAAATAGTCGGGGAAATATATCTTCCCACCTTAAAACCTGCTGCCATTAATATAGAAGAAAGATATGCAAAAACAGAACCTTTTCCGTTCGTTCCGGCAATATGTACAATCTTCAAATCATCTTCTGGATGCCCTAACTCTTCCAGCAACCCCTGAATTGCATCAAGACCTGGTATACTGCCCCTCTTTTTTAACTCTTCTATTAAAGAAATGTAATTCATTACTAACGCTCCTTCATATTATTGCGTATACAATCGAGGATAATAATAACATAAAATGGGGAAGTGTACAACTCTTTGCATAAAACGGACGAAAATCAGCCGCTGATAGTTGTGTAGGTAGCTGTTGCTCTATTGCGATAAGCCAAACTGAATATTGAAGCAAAAACAGAACAGGAGCTATGAATTGCAACATTTGACGAACGAGTCATGCTTATGTCCGAATTCAGAAGACAATGAAGTTGTCTCTCTGAAGACGAACATAAGCATGGCGAAGTTCTTCAATGGTTGTGATTCATACTCCTGTTCTGTTTTTGCTTCATTCATATTCCTCTGTTGCAATAGAGCAACAGCTTCCTACTCCAATCAGCAGTCTAAAATGTATATAAGAACTCTCTTTTTATCTTAATCTAAAACTAAAGCGACACCCAGTCTGTCTCTCTATCCTATACTTCGAAGATTAAATCTCCATAGCTTGGGAATGGCCATGCAGATTTGGCTACTAACATTTCAAGTTTATCTGCAGGTTTTCTTAACTCATCCATTGCTGTAAATACAACGTCATGGTAGTAGTGACCCTGTTCTGCGCCTTCTTCCATAGCTTCTGCCTTGCCTGCTACTTCTTCGAGGTGTGCAAGTGCTACATACATATCTTTTAAGTTTGTAGAAATGTCTGCCATTAATGCTTCCTGTACAGAAGTATCTACTGCGCTGCTTGCTGCTTTGATTGCATTAACAGATTCTGCAAGGCTGGTCTGGTATTTGATTGTTGCAGGGACAATCTGTTTCTTAGCCATGTCAATCATAGTAAGTGCTTCAATGTTGATTGTCTTAGAATATGTTTCGTACATAACTTCTGCACGGGATTCCATCTCGGCTTTTGTATATACACCGTGTTTTTCAAAGATTTCAACTGCTTCTGGTTTTACTAATGCAGGAACAGCATCTACCATACATTTGATGTTTGGAAGTCCTCTTCTCTCTGCTTCAGCAACCCATTCATCAGAATATCCGTTACCGTTGAAAATGATTCTCTTATGTGCTGCGATTGTATCTTTGATCATGTCATGGAGAGCCATTGGTAAGTCCTCTGCTGCCTCTAGTTTGTCTGCCATGTCACATAATACTTCTGCAACGATTGTGTTAAGTACTGTGTTAGGGTCTGCGATAGACTGTGTGGAACCAACCATACGGAATTCAAACTTGTTACCTGTGAATGCGAATGGTGATGTTCTGTTACGGTCTGTAGCATCTTTCTGGAAATGTGGAAGAGAATGTACACCAGAAATGTATTCTTCTCCCTCTAAGGAGCTTGTTGCTTCTCCATTATCTACGAATTGTTCTACTACGTCCTCTAACTGTTCTCCTAAAAATACGGAGATGATTGCTGGAGGTGCTTCGTTTGCTCCTAAACGGTGGTCATTACCTGGTGTGGAAGCAGAAAGGCGAAGCAAGTCTGCATGTTCATCTACTGCACGAAGAATTGCAGCTAAGAATAATAAGAACTGCATATTTTCATGTGGTGTTTCACCTGGATCTAAAAGGTTCTCTCCCTCATCTGTACACATAGACCAGTTGTTATGTTTACCAGAACCGTTGATTCCTGCGAATGGTTTCTCATGTAAGAGACACTTAAGACCTAACTCATCAGCAACTCTCTGTGCTGTTTCCATTACTAACTGGTTGTGGTCTGTAGCAATGTTGTTCTGGTCATAAATAGGAGCGATCTCATGCTGTGCTGGAGCAACTTCGTTATGCTGTGTCTTAGCAGAAATGCCAAGTTTCCATAACTCTTCATTAAATTTCTCCATGAATCCAAGAACTCTTTCTGGGATAACACCGAAGTAATGATCATCCATTTCCTGTCCTTTTGGAGGCATTGCACCAAATAATGTTCTTCCTGTAAAGATTAAATCCTTTCTCTTTAAGAAGTTTCCTTTATCAACAAGGAAATATTCTTGCTCTGCTCCAACAGATGTTGTTACATGTTTTGCTGTCTTATTTCCAAATAATCTTAAGATACGAATTGCCTGTACGTCTAATGCCTGCATAGAACGAAGAAGCGGAGTCTTCTTATCAAGTGCCTCACCTTTGTAAGAGCAGAATGCTGTCGGAATGCAAAGAATAGTAGAATGTGGTGTTTCTTTGATAAATGCTGGTGATGTGCAATCCCATGCTGTATATCCTCTTGCCTCAAATGTTGCTCTTAATCCACCGGATGGGAAAGAAGAAGCATCTGGCTCACCTTTGATTAACTCTTTACCAGAGAAGCGAAGTAATGTTGTTCCATCACCCTGTGGGTCAATAAATGCATCATGCTTTTCAGCAGTGATACCAGTTAATGGCTGGAACCAGTGAGTGAAATGTGTTGCTCCTTTTTCAAGAGCCCATTCTTTCATCTCATGAGCAACGATGTCTGCTACTTCAGGATCAAGTTCTGCGCCTGCTTCAATTGTAGCTTTCATCTTCTTATATGCAGCTTTTGGAAGTCTTTCCTTCATTACTGCGTCATTAAAAACATTGGAACCAAAAATTTTCTTCACATCTGTTTTCATAATTATTACATCCTTTCATGTTTATCCTTTTCATCGACAATTGCCATTCCTGCCCGAAGGTCAAAAAATGTAAAAAGCGTCCGAGAATCCTTATGATTCGCGAACGCCATTGTTCTCATCGAGATTGAATTATTTACTTTTCGCAATTGCTAAATATAAAATACCCCGATTTGTTTAAAAATGCAAGTGATTTTTGTGTTTTTTCTCACTTTCATGAAATTAGACAAAAATAACTTGAGTTTATAAAGCAAATTCCTATATTTTTAACAATTAGCCTTATTTGCGCTTAATTTTATTAATTCAATCGAAAATTTCTAACAAAAAAGCCCTCACAAAAACCGCTGGCAATATGTTGTTCGGGCTTTTGCGGGGGCTGGCATTCGGTTATCCCGCTGAGTATTTTGTAAAATTTTTACTAATAATTGAATTTCTCAGCAAAGTAATCCTTCAAATCTTCAATTTTAATTCTTTCCTGTTCCATGGTATCACGGTCTCGTACAGTAACAGCACCATCTTCTACAGAATCAAAGTCATACGTAACACAGTAAGGAGTACCAATCTCGTCCTGGCGGCGGTATCTCTTACCGATATTTCCTCTGTCATCAAATTCGCAGTTATAAATCTTGCTTAATTCATGATAAATCTTCTCAGCACCTTCATTAAGCTTCTTAGAAAGTGGTAAAATACCAACTTTAACTGGAGCGATTGCTGGGTGGAAATGCATCACATTTCTTGTCTCGCCGTCTTTAATCTCTTCTTCATCGTATGCAGCACATAAGAATGCTAATGTTACACGGTCTGCACCTAATGATGGCTCAATAACATAAGGGATATACTTTCTCTTCTCTGCATCATCAAAATAAGTAAGATCCTGTCCGGATACTTCCTGATGACAGTTAAGGTCATAATCTGTACGGTCAGCAATACCCCATAATTCTCCCCATCCAAATGGGAATAAGAATTCGATATCACTTGTTGCTTTAGAGTAGAAAGATAACTCTTCTTTATCATGATCACGAATTCTTAATTCTTCGTCTTTTAATCCAAGGTCTTTTAACCAGTTTACACAGAAATCCTTCCAGTATGCAAACCATTCTAAGTCTGTATCTGGCTTACAGAAGAATTCTAATTCCATCTGCTCAAACTCTCTTGTACGGAAAGTAAAGTTACCTGGTGTGATCTCATTACGGAAAGACTTACCAATCTGTCCAATACCAAACGGAATCTTCTTACGGGAAGTACGGGCAACATTCTTAAAGTTAACAAAGATACCCTGTGCTGTCTCTGGTCTTAAATAAACAGTATTCTTTGCATCTTCTGTAACACCCTGGAAAGTCTTGAACATCAGGTTAAACTGTCTGATATCTGTAAAGTTATGCTTTCCACAGCTTGGACATGGCACATTGTTATCATCGATAAATGCCTTCATTTTCTCCTGAGACCATCCATCTACAGAAGATTCTAACTCAATCTCATGCTCCTGTGCAAAATCTTCGATAATCTTATCCGCACGGAATCTTTCCTTACATTCTTTACAATCCATTAATGGATCAGAAAAACTGCCAAGATGACCGGAAGCTACCCATGTCTGTGGGTTCATCAGAATCGCACAATCAACACCTACGTTATATGGACTTTCCTGAATGAACTTCTTCCACCATGCTTTCTTTACGTTGTTCTTTAATTCTACGCCAAGATTTCCATAGTCCCAAGTATTAGCCAGACCGCCATAAATTTCAGAGCCTGGGTATACAAAACCTCTCGCTTTTGCAACTGCAATAATCTTGTCCATTGTTTTTTCCATGACACTTTTACCTCATTTTTCTTTATTCGATATATTTTCGCCTTTTATTCTACCCTGTCTTTTCCACCATTGCAAGCCCTTTTTGTCAGACAGCAAAAAGTTCTTCAAAAAAATGACTGAATTCTCTTCAGAAAACTCAGTAATTGAATTACCGGGTATCTGCTTTGTGATTCTTCATATCGCAGATTACAGGAATGATTTTTCAAACACACTCTAGCATTTCAGCAGATTTAAACCTATGCCCAGCCTGTACTGCAAAATACCGCTTTACTATCCACTCAAATTCTTTATCAATGTTTTCTTTGAGAGTAAAGGAATATAAACGGTTTAGTGGAATCGAAGATACATACTGCAGTACATAAAGAACTGCCGATTCCACCTCTCTTCCCTGTCCTTTTACAGCACAGCCGCTGCAGAGCATACCGCCCTCTTCAAAAGAAATCCTTGTAAGATGCTCCTCGTTTCCGCAGTGAACACATTGAAAAGACTGCAGCCCAAATCCGGCAAACTGCAATATTTTCAGTTCATAGATTCTCCGTATGAGAGAAAGAGAAATCAGCTTCTTTTTCATGGCAAGAAAAGTAACAAACAAAAGATTCAGTATATTTCTTTCGTCCTGCCCTTCCATTGTAAAATATTCTGCCACTTCTGCAAAATAAGAACTATAATAAATATCTTCTAAATCTTTTTTTAAGAAATAAAAATAGTCTTTACACTCCGCAGAATTTAAGTATGTATAATTCCTCGTATCTGTGACCATAAACTCACAATAAATAAGCGGCTGCGTCACCCCAAACAAAGGGTGTTTTGGCCGGCGGCTTCCTCTGGCAAATACCTGAATCTTCCCCCGCTCTTTTGTAAGAATCGTAAGCCGTCTGTCATTCTCTCCAACAGGATAGACTGACAGGACAATCCCTGTCACTTTTGTTTGTTCACTCATCGTTGTCTTTACAGTTCTTTCTTATTATAACCATAGTTTTTCAGTAGGATATCACTATCTCTCCAATCTTTTCGAACCTTTACCCACAGACGCAGATTTACCTTCATATCAAGAAGATTCTCCATCTCCACTCTTGCCTGTGTACCGATTTCTTTGATCATCGCACCCTTCTTGCCAATGATAATACGTTTATGTGACTCTCTCTCACAGACAATTACTGCCTCAATATCTACAATATTGCCGTTTTTTCGAGTCTTCATACGCTCAATCACAACAGCAATGCCATGTGGAATCTCCTGACTTAACAGACGAAGCGCCTTTTCTCTGACAAGCTCTGCCACAATCTGGCGTTCCGGCTGGTCTGTGATAGTATCCTCATCATAATACATTGGTCCTTCTGGAAGATATTTAAAAATAGAATGTACTAAATCATCTGTATTATTACCCTCTAATGCACTAACCGGAATAATCTCTGCAAAATTACACTGATCTTTATAGGCAACAATGGCCTTCAAGATTTCCTCTTCAGTTGCAACATCTGTCTTATTGATTACGAGGAAGATCGGTGTCTTTACATTCTGAAGCTTCTCAATAATATACTGTTCTCCCCCACCGATAAATGTCGTTGGTTCTACGAGCCATAAAATAAGATCTACTTCATTGAGTGTTCTCTCGGCAGCCATAAGCATGTAATCTCCAAGCTTATTCTTTGCTTTATTGATTCCCGGTGTATCGAGGAAGACAATCTGACCTTCCTCGCTTGTATATACAGTCTGAATCCGATTTCTTGTTGTCTGCGCTTTACTGGAAGTAATCGCAATCTTCTGACCAATTAACTGATTCATTAATGTAGACTTTCCTACATTCGGACGACCAATAATGGTTACAAATCCTGATTTAAAACATCTGCTCATATTTTTTCCTTTCTCTATTACCCTCTATTGATTCAGGCTGCATACCTGCTTAAACATCTCTTTTTCTTCTTCTAACTTACGGTCATTGCCGATAGCACATACCGTTCCTGCGTCCATCATAGATTCAATATAATCGGCAAGGGAGCGAATCGTCTCCTCCGTTGCATCAAGTACCTGATTTCTCTCTTTTTGAATCATCTCTACTGTAATTCCTGACTGGTAGGCATGGAAAGAACGCTCTCCCAATGCAGACGGCTCTAACGGCTGATCAATGCCACTGATAGTTCCGATGATATACTTTGTCATATCTCTCTTACCAGCTTCAAAGTTTCTCACATAATCCGCTGCCTTTTTATAAACATCCAATGTAGCAGAAAGGTTTGGATCTCTGTAGGAAGTAAAAAAACCATATCCATTCCTTGAGAAATTACACATACATCCGTATGCACCGCCAGTCACACGGACATTCACCCAGAGATAATCATAGGAGAAAATGGTCTTTAATACCTTTAATGCACCGTGGTATTCCTGTCCTTCTTTTTCAAAACAGCCGGCACTTGCTACATACTGCACTTTACTTGCTGTCTTAAATCCCTCATTCTTTTTTTCCAAAACAAATGCGGGAACTGTTTTAACGCATGGCATATCATAAAGCATACGGTTAAACTGTAGCATTTCTCCTTCCATTAAAGACTTAAAGTTAAACTCTCCCGTAAGGGATAATGTCAGGTTCTCTTTACGGAAAATGCACATCTGCGCTCTCACGAGCTGCTTCATAAGAAGATCTGCATTACTGTCAAAGTTCTTATCAAGCTTCTTTACAAATTCATAAAAACCAATTCCTTCTGCTGTATCTTTGTATTTCATCATCGGGTCAATATAAGAAAGGGCACGATTCGCTGCATATACATGACCCGCTGCCGGAATTCTTGTATCCATCTTTGTACGAAGTTCAGAAATAATCTCTTTTAAACGCTTCTTATTATCCATCTTGGAGCTTAAAAGAACTTCTTTTAACAGGGACATGCCATCTGCTACCTGATTCTCCATACACTTCATATGAACACTAAAATATGGACGGTAGGCATCCTTTTCCCATACAAGAACGTTCATGCCTGTCTGAAAAGATAATCCACCAATCTTTAAATTGATTTCTGTTGCCAGATCATTATAGGAAAAATGTTCTGTATCTACATAACGATAAATCTCTGTCAGTAAAGTAGCATATGGAATCAGTTCTTCCGGCAGTTCTGACATATCAAAGCAGAAATCAGAATATACAATTCCATTCGTATGGTATTCATGAACAACTGCTGTTGTACCGCCAATTGTTACCTCTTTATTCTTAAATGGAAGTACCTCTCTTGAAATATCACTCAAGTCTAATGTAGGAATCTTCTCTAACTCTTCCTGAGTGGAAGGTGTCTCCTGAAATTCCTTCAACTTCTTTGTATCCTCAATCAGGTAGTTTAACTGTTTTGCGTTGAGCTTATCTTTCATTCTGGCAAGCTGCTCTTTTAATTCTTCCTCCAAGCGCTCATTCTTGCCAACTTCCGGATAGAGATAGACATAGGCTTTATGAGTATTCTCTAAAAAGCTTTCTTTAATAAGCTGTTCAAAATAGCCTGTCTCTACCTTTTCTTTTAATCTGGCAAGCGGAGTCAGGGAATCAGCAAGTTCTAATGCCTTTGTATCATCATATAACCAGCTATTTAAGAAATTCAGTCCATAAATAAGCCCCTTCGGAAAACGGCCGAAATCTGCTTCGCGATACTTAAACTCATAATTATTAATCGCTGAATAAATCGCCTTTTTGTTAAGACCATTTTCTGCCTGCTCTCTTAAGGCTTCTTCTAATGTTTTTATAAAAAGAGCCTCGTTACCCTTTTTCGCATTCTTTACAATAACAGAAAACAATGGCTGCTGGATTCCGCCATCATAGTAGCTATCCACATCTTTTCCAAGACCGGCATCAATCAGCTTCTTTCTAACTGGTGCACCCGGCATGGTAAAAAGAACATAATCAAGAATCTGCATTGCAAGGCCACGTTCGTTATCACAGCTATCTCCCGCTGCCACATTATAACTTAAATAGACACCTTCCTCTTCTTTCTCAGACACAGAATAGGTATCTTTTAATGTTTCTGGTGCTTTGAACGCTTCCTGCATTGCAACTTTAGAATCCACTGTCTTTTTCTCATAGTGGCTTAAATATTCTTCGTCAATAAAAGCAAGCTCTCTTGCAAAATCCACGTCACCATACAAATAAATATAACTGTTTGATGGATGATAATATTTGCTGTGAAACTCTAAAAACTTCTCTCTGGTAAGTTCCGGAATTGCATCTGGGTCACCACCGGACTCAAAAGCATACGGAGTATCCTTTAAGAGTGCCTCCTGAATCTTTCTAGCTAAAACATCATCTGGTGAAGAAAAAACACCTTTCATCTCATTGTATACAACACCATTAAACTTCAGTTCATCATCCTTATCAGCAATCTCGTAATGCCAGCCTTCCTGTTTGAGAATCTCATCTCTCTTGTAAATATTCGGATGAAAAACAGCATCTAAATAAACGTGCATCAGATTATGATAATCCTGAGCATTGCAGCTTGCGATTGGATAAACTGTCTTATCCGGATAGGTCATTGCATTTAAAAATGTATTCAGAGAACCTTTTGCAAGCTCAATAAATGGATCTTTTGATGGAAACTTATCCGAACCACATAATACAGAATGTTCCAAAATATGAGCAACACCAGTATCATCTGCCGGAGGGGTACGAAATGCGATACTAAATACCTTGTTCGTATCATCATTCTCTATTAAAAGAACTCTCGCACCAGTCTTCTTATGTTCCAATACATAGCCGTATCCATTCAGTTCGTCTATCTTTTCCTTCTGCACAAAGGAATAACTTTTAAAATCTGTTTCTTTTAGCATTCGCTATCTACCTCCTGCTTTTTGTATTTTATAAAAAGGACTGTAACCGCTACTTTTATCCTGTCGTAGCATTCCCCGTTTTTAACAGTTTTATTTTTGATTACAGATATTGTAATAATCCAGAACTTCATCCGCACTACTCTGAATCATTACAGACTATTTAATATCATAACACAAGTAACCGAAAAAAAAAAGAAGGTCTTACCGAAGTAAAACCTTCTTCCTATTCTTATAAAATATTCAGCAAATATGTATGCGATATTCTGACTAGTTGTTGATTTTCTACACGCCTATTTATATAAGGAAGAAACGTCTATTTTCCGTGTATATATTCTTCGATTTCCGCAAAAAATAAGCCGTTTTTATTGTCTGTACCTTTTTTTAGTACCTTTTTAGTACTTCTCGTATGGCGGCAAGTGCGGAACTTTTCACGCTTGTAACAAGTGTACATCTAGTACGGTTGTACATGATAATGGATACTCCAAAACTTAACAACCTTTATCAAAACTTAAGAATATGAACCAGATATTGAATTTAATGAAAAGCAATACAGGACGCTTTAAATCTCTTTTGGTTCCTCCAAGTTCTAAAAGTTCTTCTAATTTCTCTATGAAACCTTTCATACGCACGCCTACTATACCTATTGGGGTATTGGTACATAATACCCGTATGGGTAGATGTTGTCAATGATGAAATCACAATAAATTCTATAGCTGATTGTACGCATTATACATTAAGTTCTGTTGATATCATTGATATCCGTATAAGTTATAAAGGGTAAAATAGTTAAAACACCCTATATTCTTCCTATAAACTTCCCAATTATACAGTTTACAAAAAATAAAATCAAATCAAGAATTACAATTGTTGCACCTACCGGCGTGGAACAAAGAATAGAGAGTACAATTCCAAAGAAAGCACCTATTACTGAAAGAACGGCTGCGTAAATAATCACACCTTTAAATGACTGCATCACCCTCATTGCTGAAAGTGCCGGAAATATAATCAATGCCGAGATAAGCAGCGAGCCGACCAGACTCATGGCAAGTACAATAATCACTGCCGTAATAATTGCGATAATCATGTTGTAGGTTTCTGCATTTTTTCCAATTGCCCTTGTAAAGTTTTCATCAAAAGTTACTGCAAAAATACGATTATAAAATAAAATAAAAAATGCAACAACTAGTATCGACATAATTATACAGGTAAAAACTTCGGTTTTTGTTAATGTAAGAATTGTTGTCGAACCAAATAAGGTTGAACAGACATCCCCCGATACATTTGCAGAGGTAGAAAAGAGGTTCATGACAAGATAACCGACTGCCAGTGAGCTTACCGAAAGCATTGCGATTGCGGCATCCCCCTTTATCTTTGTATTCTGTCCAGTTCGAAGGAGCAAAATTGCCGCAGCTATAGTAACTGGCATAATAAAAATCGTATTATTTACTAATTTAAAAATTGTAGCAACCGCCATTGCACCAAAGGCAACATGAGAAAGACCATCTCCGATAAAAGAAAAACGTTTCAGTACTAATGTTACCCCAAGTAATGAAGAACACAAAGCAATCAGAACTCCGACAATCAATGCATACCGCACAAATGGATAAGATAAATAAAAAGAAAGTTCCTGTAAAATATGTGTCATTTTTTATCGCCTCCTATCCTGTTTTCCTCTGCATTTTTAAACAATTTCCATTTATCACTGTTCATATATTCTTCCTTTGTCCCATAAAAAGAGTTTTTCTTTTGCATATGAAGGATATGTGTTGCATAATCAAGTGCCTGTACATCATGAGAAACCATGATGACAGCGATTCCCTCTTCACTTAAATCTTTTGTCACCTGATAAAACTCTGCCGTCACCTTTGGGTCAAGCCCTGTTACCGGCTCATCTAAAAGAATTACCTTACTCGCTGCGCACAATGCTCTCGCAAGAAGCGTCCGCTGCTGCTGACCGCCAGAAAGATTCCGATAACAGGACTTTCTGAGATTCCACACTTCCATCCGCTTCATCTTCTCCTCAGCAAGCTTTTTCTCCGCTTTTCTATAAAATGGTCTCCAGCCACATTTCGCAAGTGTACCGGAAAGGACAATCTCCTCCACTGTTGCTGGAAAGTCTTTTTGTACGACTGTCTGCTGCGGCAGATAACCAACTTCGTACGCCTTAAGGCCATCTCCCGTAATAATGTCACCACTAATGACATCTTGTAAATGAAGTAACGTCTTAATCAGCGTACTTTTTCCTGTTCCATTCTCTCCAACGATACAAAGATAATCGCCCTTACTGACTTTAAAATTTAAATCTGATACGATAGCATGTCCTTCGTATCCTAATGTTAAGTCTTTACAGGTAATATAAGCCATTTGTATCTCCACCTCTTTCTCTAAATTTCTTCCAGCACATTTTTTAACACACTCTAGCATAGTAATATTTGCAGGGTACTGTAACAATTAATTTCTATAATGCCGTAAAAATATACATAAATCTTTGTTTCGCAAACTTAATTCAAAGCCTCCGACAAAACAGATAAATTCTCTTGCATTACCTGTAAATAAGTAATACCATCCGCAATCTGCTCCTTTGTAACTGACTGCAAAGAATTCATCGCCAGAATCTTCTGATTTTTCTTTGTTGTATTACTTTTTACCGCTTCTGCAATCCGACCATCCGAATTTTCAATCGTCAATATAACAGGAAGCCGCAGCTCATCTGCCTTTTTTGCAAGAAATGTTACCGTTTCAAACCCAGCCATTGTCTCTGCACTACATCCAGCAAAAGCGGCATAATACTTTAAGTCATAATCATCTGCCATATATCGGAACGGAAAACGGTCTCCAAATAAAATCGCTTTATACTTTGCATTCTGAATTGTGTTCGCATACTGCTTATCTAATGTATCCAGTTTTTTAATATAATTCTCTGCATTGTTTTGATAGACTTTTGCATTGTCAGAATCAAGCTGCTCAATTGCCTTTTCAATATTTTTCACCATAATTTCCGCATTACGAATAGATAGCCAAATATGTTCATCATATTCTGGTTCTTCATCCGCTGCTTCCTTTTGCCCATTTATTTCCTGAGAATTTTCATGACTTTCCTTCTGGGTTTGCTCCTGTTTTTCCTTCGAAGATTTTTCATGAGAATGTCCCAGAGATTTCCTTTCTTCCTGCATTCCTTCAACAACTTCTTCCTCTTTTACAAAATTGTCCAAAGTCTCCATAAGATTTATCGCCTTTAAATCTTTATTTTTCGCCTCTTTTAAAGCATCCTCAACCCATGTATCAGACTCTCCGCCAACATAGATAAACAAATCTGACGAACCAGCAGTCGCAATATCTTTCACCGCAGGCTGATAACTATGCATATCTACACCGTTATCCAGTAAAAGAGTCACATAAAAACGTTCTGCTTCTTCTCCAAGAATATTCTTCACCCAGTCGTATTGCGGAAAAGTAGTGCAGACAATCGAAATCTTATTACTGTTACCTTTCTCTATGCTGTTTTGCTCTATTGTATTTTCTGATTCAGCATTCTTTCTTGTAGTATTTTTTCCTGAAGTATTTTTAACTACAGAACATCCCACTGATAAAACAATACATAGAAAAAGTCCTGCCAGTAACAGAGAACTTGCTGATAACTTTTTTTTCTTTTTAAATAGCTGTTTCATAAACACATTCCTTCTCCCTTTATAAATAAATTTCCTTTATAAATTTTCTTACTTTTTATTGGGAAAATGCAATCGAAATTTAATCGTGAATAAGTATTATCTCCAACAATCAAATTGCAAAATAAAAAAACGCAAATCAATTGCAATTTCATATTCTAGACACTTTCGATAAAAATGTCAAGAAGAAAATGCAACCAATTTGCATTTTTACTATTTGATTCAGTTAGAGAACAGACGCCCGAGAAAAGAACCGATACCCTATATTTGTGACTTTAGTCGCGGCGGTTTAAATGCTCGCTCATGCGCTCGCATTCAACACTTGTGCCAGCCTTCATTTTCTGTTCTTTTCTCTATATACATCAACATCCGGTATCCCATGCCCCTCTACTAATGCCTTTTTCGCCAGTTTATCAACCCGCTCGTTATAAAAATCTCCTGAATGTGCCTTTACTTTCTGAAAAATAACTTCTATCTTCTCCTGCATCCGCTTCATAAAAGCCGCATACTTCTTAGTATGTGGATTTTTGGCACTCCATACACCAGTTGCCCACTTTTCGATTCCCTCATAATCGTAGTGAATAACAACAGAGGAATACCCATTTTCAAATGCCCACTGTACCGCATACATCGCACCATGCATCTCCCCGGCTACATTGCGAATCGCTAATAACTCCGGCTCCTCTCCATTCCCGCTTCGCTCAATAATTCTTCCATCTTCAAGTAAAATAACACAGCCAAAAGAGTATTTTTGAATACTTACATCAAAACTTCCATCCACATAAACAACAAGCCTGTCGGATGTCGAAGTTGTTAGTGCAGTGGAATCTACACCAGTTGCTGCCGTTGAAGAATTCTTATTAGTAATTATTTTAGCTGCTCCAATATTTAAAAAAGCTTCTGCTTCTTCCTTCGTTAAAAATCCTTTATATTCTGCTCCGGAATATCCATACACCGCTTTTTTACATTCATCCCATGTATAAAATAAACCTGTTTTATGTCCTTTTCTTACAGCATAAATTTTCTTTTTTGCCATTCTATTTCCTCCATATTTCGTTGATATAATCTCTCTTGTTTATTGCTTTTAAATTATATAATTCCTTTTCTGGATGTTCAAGTGAAAAAATATTATATGTATGGACGAAGCTCGTCGTACAGATGTAGTATAAGTTAAACAATAAAAGATATTTCTTTAAAAATACTATATTTTTACCTCATTTTATGTTATTTTATCTTATATAATTTTTTTATTACAATAATAATTTTTTCTGATTGACAGAAGTTATTTAATCAGACACATAAAGGAGCAACTATGACAGATTTACTTTATTCTTACACAACCACCGTAAAATTTCTAGGCAGTGTATTAGGACCAGATTATGAGGTGGTTCTTCAGGATTTATCTAATATAAACCACTCAGTAATTGCTATAGAGAATGGACATATCAGTGGGAGGACAATTGGCAGCCCTCTTACAAGTGCTGTATTCCAGATGCTTTCTTCAAAAGTGTATGAAGAGGATGACTTTATTGCCAACTATAAAGGGGTAGCAGAAAATGGACATATCCTTCGTTCTTCAAGTATGTTCATTAAAGATTCCAACGGAAATCCGATCGGACTCTTATGTATTAACTTTGATGACAGCCGCTATATGGAACTTCATGAAAAGTTATTTTCGCTGATTCATCCTGGAAATTTTGTAAAAAATATATCATCTGGCATAGCAGAATCCAAAGAAAATGTAAAAGATTTATCCAGCCGGATTACCGAAAACTTCGCCATTGATGTTGCTTCTCTTAGAGAACAGATTTTTAATGATGCAACAGCCAACTTTACAACACCTGTGGATCGTTTAAATCAAAATGAGCGGAAGGAAATCATGATCAAATTATATGAACAGGGGCTATTCCAATTAAAAGGTTCCATCCCGTTTGTTGCAAAAAGATTCTCCTGCTCACAGGCAACTATATACAGATATTTGGGAGAAATCAATAATTAAATAGGAATTTGCCGCAGGCAAGACAGACGCCCCCAAAGCGAGCAGGAAAAACATACTCTAGTGAAACTACAGACAAAGCCATTGCCCTCAATAAGGCATATTTGTGATTTTAGTCGCGGCGTATTGAATGTTCGCTCTATTCGCTCACATCCAACACTTGCTCCGAGACCACAAATATGCCTTATTGAGGGCAATGGCTTCTGTGCTGTGGATAGAGAAGGTGAATTAAATCTTTTGCCCGTTTATCTGCTGCTTCCTCTGTAATATCCTTTTCTATAACGCTTTTTCATTTGATGCAATACTTAGTGAATCAAACGAGTCTTTTTATCATTTTTTCTTTTTGCATGGTGTCAGATACGATAATTTTACCCAGCCTTCCTGTCCTCCATACTCCGTTCTTCCCCAACCGTTTTTAAATTCTTTCATTTCAAGATACGTATTTTCAGGGACTTTTGCGATACTTCTTTGATCCTCTCCCGGTTTTTCCCGAAAGTTAATCTGCTGGGCACTGCTTAATGTCTCTACTTTCCAGGCTGCTTTACTGCTCTCTGGATAGCATCCTGCATAATAAAGATTTATCCAGCCGGTTCTTCCATTATTACTTACTTTACCCCAGCCGTCCCTGGTTTCCTGGACGATAAATTCTGCACCATAAGGAATTCCCTTTAATACTGCATCAAAGGTAACATCTGGTTCTTGATACATACGAATCCCCTTTTCTGTTGAAACATTAATATAAATCTGACTGTCTTTTTGTATACTAATTGATTCCTGGCAAATATACTTAAAATACGACATTTTCATCCAGCCGGAAAGGCCGGCATATTTTACCTTTCCCCATTTCTTTCCTTCTTTTATCGTGCTATCTGTTAATTCACAAAGTTTTCCTTCTGGCAGGGAACCAATCGGTACACTTCCTCCTGCCTCATCATAAATTGGGACACCATCTAAAGAATTACTCTTTATCGTACACCAGGTTCCTGTTCTTTTCTCTTTCCAGATATTTTGTTCCTGCCTCTTCTCTCCTATTTCTTCCGTCCACCAGCTTTTTAAATAGGAAAATGTAAAAAGGAAAATAGCAGCCAGACAAAGCAACGCGATAATATCTATTAATTTTTTATATAATTTGGGCATGACTTTTTCTCCTTTATTTTACACTTCGTGACACTTTATATACTGCAAAAAACAGATTCCCGCTGGCTTCTATTTCATCCACCGCTTTATATGTAAGATGCTCTGTATCTTCCTGTCCTAATAAATTCAAAATATTTTTCTTTCCTTTTGTTATAATGTATACATTCTTTTTTAATAAAAATCCTGTTCCTAAATTAGAAATTCCATCTTTCGCAAGTTTTTCTTCATATAATGGAGAATATGCTGTCCAGCTTCCCGACATATACCAGTTTCCCTGATGAAGATCATCTTTTACACCAGAAGGCTTGCCAAAACTTTGTGTATCTAAAATATAATAATTTTCTTTATGTTTTCCGCAGTAGGCTGCAATTTCTGCTTTTTGTCCACTGCCTGCCTCTCTTCTAGCCTGTATTCCCTGTATCGCTTGTATTCTATCACTTCCATTTACTCCCATATGTAAAATAACTGCCAGTAAAATACATTGAATAACAACAGAAATACGGATAAATGAAGTATCTTTCCAAAAAGAAAGCAAATGACATACAATCATAAATCCAACGCTCAGCATCAATAACCGAATACTTTCTTCTACTCTTTGCGGAAAACGTCCGTTCATTGCAAGGTAAATCCATTCTATATAAATAAGAAATGCACAGGTTCCTCCATAAAGAAAGGTCGAAACCCATCTTAAAAATCCATTTTTCCATTTAAATAACAACGTGACTGCCGTGAGTGGAACAATCAGGAACCACACATAAAATCCAGAAAACTTCAAGAATTCTCCTGTCTGCTTTTTCTTCACGCAATAACGATATGCTTTTTCTTTTGCATTCTCTGCTTTTTGCTCTAATGATAACTGAGGCTCTTGTGTCTTCTGATAATTATAAATTTTCTCGATAGTTTCTGTAGAGAAGTCATCATACAGACAGTAACTATAACTTTTAAATACTTTTTGTGCATTTTCACTCACACCAATGGATTGATAAAAATCTTCGTTTTCTTCATAATCCGGCATCCCCGTATAATCCTGCATATAAGCCCTTGCATGATTATAAATAAAATAATTTTTCCAGCCCATTGAACCATACATCTGGGTATTTAAAAACAATATACCAGCTCCTAAAACACCACAGACTCCGAAAATGAACCACGGTTTAACAGAACGAAAGAAATCCATTCTGTATTTGTACCATATTTCAATCAGCAAAAATGGAATGACCATATAAAAGCACTGTTTTCTCATACAATATGCCGACATTCCTAAAATACCAAGACAAAGTAAATTCCACGGTCTCCACAGTTCCTCTTTTTTTGCAAATCCAGTAAATAACAGACTCATGCATCCAAGAAATGCAGCAACTGTAGAAAATGTCAGATGAAAGAAACAAGGCATCCACACATAAACAAATGCAAGAGTGTAGAAAAAGCATATCAAAATTCTGTTACACCGGAAATAATTTAATATTCGAAATAATACCACCGTAAGTGCAAAAACTTCCAATAAAACAATTGCTGTCACATACCAGTTTGTCCCATTATCTGCCGGAACCGTAAAGGGCAGCTTTGGATTTAACTCGTATAACTTTGCTATGATCCATGATAGTGGATATTTTATAAAAATCGCATGTCCATCCGGAGTTCCTGTATAAGAACCATCTAAAATCTGTACAATAGCTGCATCATCATTTACCTCATAAGTAAATGCAACTTTATTGCATATTTTCATCATAAAAGGAAGTACGGTTCCAATTGCTAAAATCATATTTATCACAAAATTTATGACCTTGTTGGAAAGAAATTTATGATAGGAATCAAACACTTTCCCTAAAAAAGAGCCCGCCTCTCTTCCCTCTGCATTTTGCCTGCTCTTTTGTATCTTTCCTTTATTTTTTCCTTTGTTCATAACAATCCCCTACTTTTCTTTACAAATTTTATATATCTATTATACCAAATATTTTACAAAACTGCTTCTGTTTTTTCATGCATTTTTTAGAGCATGCTTCAGACACGCTCTAGTCACATTTTCCTGCTTTCCGAAACCAGCGTTCTTTCTTCCCCTGTCCGGTAATCCGATTTAAATCTACTCTTCCGGGTATTCCAGGACAGGTTCCATTGGAAGTAAATTGCTGCAGATCTGCACCTTTGTGCGTACTATATCTAGGGCGGTACACAGCGTCATTTAAGCCGTAACGCGCTTCCCACCAGGCACATCTTTTCGGGCGATGCCGAATAATTCTCTCATATTTTTCGTATTCAGAATACATTGTGTAAAGCATCATCTTATGTCTCTGCCTTTTCAAATAATTCAGGGCACTCTCCACTCCGTCTTCCGTATTTCCGGATTCCACATCAAGCACATATCCTATAAAATGTTTTTCTACCCGCTCTTTACACACTTCCACTAAAAATCTGGTCTGTGCAGTCTCATCCCCTCTGTTCAAAAATGCATATAACCAATATGGAATACCTCTTCTTTCACATTCTCTTATATTCGTATCTAGCGTTTCATCAATATAAGATGTCCCCTGGGTCGCTTTTGCAATAAGAAACGGACAATTGCTCTTTACTTTTCCCCAGTTACGTACAGGATGATAGTGGCTGATATCTGGATAATAGTTGCTCATGATGGCCTCCATTGAGAATTGAATACATTTATTCTATTCTCAAATATGTTATGTGTTACTATTTAATTCATTAGACAAACTACAGACGAAGCCATTGCCCCCAATAAGGCATATTTGTGATTTTAGTCGCGGCGTGTTGAATGTTCGCTTTATGCGCTCGCATCCAACACTTGCTTCGAGACCACAAATATGCCTTATTGGGGGCAATGGCTTCTGTGCTGTGGCTGGAGAGGATGAATTAAACAGGAGGTGGGGATTTGGGGACAGAAGCTGATGTATTCTGCTTACCCGAGAATATATGCAAAAGACAAGGAGGTTTTTGTATGAAGAACAACGACTCACCATTCCTGCTACCGGAAAGTATGACTGGAGCGACTGGTGGATCGTAAAAAAATCTACGGTTTTTAAAACAGGAACAAAAAAAGAGAATGTTGGATCTGTGATAAAACACAAACGGTTTCTATTCCTAAATTAAAACCATTTGTGAAGCTAAATAAGAAAACTATTTCCTTAACTGCCGGAAAATCATATCGTTTAAAGGCATCTTATGCAAAAGGCGATTCTGTAAAAAAATGCAAATCTTCTAATAAAAAAGTTGCTACTGTCTCTAAAAAAGGAGTAATTAGCGCTCGACAAGCTGGTAAAGTTCGAATTACTATCTACACAAAATCTGGTAAAAAGGCAACCTGCAAAGTTACTGTTACTGCGAAAAAGAAAGCCACTAAGAAAAGTTCCTCTAATAAGAGAGGTTCTGGTAGTGGTTCTTCAAAAACAAACGGCAGTACTGTTTATTGGACACCAGGCGGTGCAGTTTATCATCGCACACCAAATTGTCCGACTTTGAGTCGATCAAGAACGATTTATCATGGTTCTATTTCTAGTTGTCCGAAGAACCGCGGATGCAAAGTGTGCTTTTAAATTTTGATTTGCGCAGCAAAGGAGACACCCACAGGGAATATAATATCCTATGGGCTGTGTTTTGTCTGCCTAAACGAATTCAGAATTTATTCCAACTGGTTTTCTGAGCTGCAACGCACAGAACTCCTGAAGCTAAATAAAGCATATTTATGGCCTCGGAGCAAGGTTTGGATGCAAGCGCTTTAAGCGAACATTCAAACTGCCGCGACTAAAGTCACAAATATGCTTTATTTAGCTTCAGGAGTCCGTCTGCTTTGCAGCCTCGCAAATCAGAAGCTGCTATGCTATCATTCCCCGAATGCTTCCTCTCATTTTGCGAATGAAAGAGATTACTAATCCAAGTACTGCACAGTAAAATATACCATTGTTTCCGGTAAATGCATGTAAAATCCACTGGCCGCCAGCCATTCCATTATATCCAAAAGTAAGGAATCCATCAATAAATGGAGTAAGTACCGTAATTACTAAGAATAATCCAAATGCGAAAATTCCTCTTCCGGTATCTATGTTTCTAAGTACTCCCATGTCCATTACTTTTTTAGAACCAAGAATCCACAGTGCTTCAATGATTCCAAACAGGATGAAGAAAGCACTTCCGCCGATAAATACAATGGTGTCTATATCTCTTGATGATGCCAGTCCCATAATTGTACTTACGCTGGTATAGTTCCAGACATTCTTAAAAATCTGTAATACAATACCAATCATTAATAAGGCGCAAAGCCAATGTAAACCGGTAAAAAGGATATTTCCTGCTGTCTTTACACTCTTTCCTACAACATTACCTGCTGTGGAGGCTGCATTTGACACGGCATCTCCACCACTACTTAAAGCGGAACGGCGCTTTCTCTTTGTCGTTGTTGTGTTTCTTGATGAGCCGCCTCTTTTATTCTTTATCGTGACTTTTACATTTTTCTGTTTGTCTTTTTGTTTCTGGTCTTCTTCCTCATCATATACCTTATATTCCGCATCAATGGATTCATTGCTTTTCTCTGTAGATGGCTCTTCTTTTGGAAGCGGAGCACCACAGTTCTTACAGAAATTACCTTCTGCTTCTGCACCACAATTGCTACAAAACATTATGTTCACCTCATTTCAAATATCTTGTATAATAATAAACCATTTTTACACAAAAAAAAAGAGGGGAGGTTTCTTGATTTTTACCAGGGATGAGACGAACCGAAGGAAGCATATCCTGCCGGATATGCTTCCTTCGGTTCTGTCTTTGGTAAAAATTAAGATGGGAGATTTAAAGAATAGTATATTTTGTATTTAGGAAATTATACGAGAATCCTCGGTAATTCAAAAGTAAAATTTTAAATATAAAGTAAGAAATTATATCTCATATTTCCTCAGAGTTTCGTCTGTCAGTCTGTTTATCTCTCTTCACACAGGGACATTACCAAATGATTCATTACTTTTTCACACCTTATTATATCCCGAATCTCTACAAATTCATCTGGTTTATGTGCATACTGCAGGCTTCCTGGACCGTAGGACATACATTCTGTATTGTGCAGTCTTCCGGCGATGACTGCGGTATCTGTGTAGCCGGTAAAGGCTTTAACGACTGCTTTTTGTTTTGTTTCTGCCTCTACGGCTTCTTTTAAGTTTTTAAGAAGTATAGAATCTGGATTTTTCTCGATATATGGGCGGTTTCCCGTAATATCGTAGGAAATCTTTATTCCTGGTATCTGGGTTTCGATTTCTTTAATGATTTTATTAAAATGTTGAACAACGATTTGATCGGTTACCGGAGGTGCTAACCGGCAGTCAATGAAAATTGTGCAGGCATCTGGTACTACATAAGGCTGATAGCCGCCTTGAATCTGGCCAAATGTAATGGTAGAGTAGCCAAGTTCTTCATGCACTGGAAAATGCTCAAATATTTCTTGTATTTGTACGATAAACTTTGATGCTGCAAATATTGCATCCGCTCCTTTTTCTGGCTTGCTGGCATGAGCGGTAATTCCTTTTACATGAACGTGAAACCATAGTCTGCCTTTATGTGCCATCTGAATCTCACCATCCGTCGGTTCTAAGTCTAAAACATAATCTTCTTTTTTTACGAATTCCTGTTCTACGATATGGTCGGAGCCGGTCATATCGCCCTCCTCATCGATAGTGCATATCATTCGAAGCGGACATTTTAAAGAAATTTCTCCTTTTTCAAGGCGTCTTGCCGTCTTTTTAAAAGTCGCTAATGCACAGGCAAGTCCGGACTTCATATCGCAGCTTCCTCTGCCATACATTCGTAAAATTCCATTCTGCTCTTCTATTTCTGCTCCAAATGGATTCTTCGTCCACCCCTCTCCTACAACGACAGTATCCATATGGCAGATAAATATAAACATTGGAACTTCTTTGTATTTTTCTTTTATACTTTCTTCTTTTGTATTTTCCGGCCACAATGTGGCAATTACATTTTTTCTGCCATTTCCTACATCGTCAAGCTGGATTTCGCAGGAAGTATCCTTTAGATAAGCAAGGATAGCCTCTCTCATTGCTGCTTCTTCTGTTCCAGGATTTGTACTTTCTATTTTGACAAATGTTCTGGTAAGTTCAACACTCTCTTCATATGTTTCCATTTCTACTTATAACACCTCTCAAGAAACTTTCAAAATATTCGTATTATTCTGCTTATAAGTTTTGCTGCCCCTTTTGTATTTTTTTAGACGATGCTGCTTTTTCCTCTCTTTAAATATTTACCGTCTCCTCTTTCACCGAGGAATTCTCCGTCTTTTACAAGAATCTTTCCTCTCTGCATTACAAGGTCGATTTTACCTTCGATCTCTCGTCCCTCATAACAGGTATAATCGGCAGCACCATACATTTTTTTCTTTGTCATTGTCCATTTTTTCTTTGGATTAAAGATCACAATATCTGCATCAGAACCGACAGAGAGTGTACCTTTTTGTGGATAGACTCCTCCGACCTTTGCTGGATTGGTACAGGCGTATTTTACAAGCTGTTCCATGGAAATTTTCCCTTTGCACACACCCTCAGAATATAATAAAGATAATCTTTCTTCTACTCCCGGCGCGCCACTTGGACATTTTGTAAAATCATCTGCTCCCTGCTGCTTTTGCCTTTTGAAAGTAAATGGACAGTGATCGGTTGCTACAGTATCAATTTCATTGTTTTTAAGGCCATCCCATAATGCCTCATTATCTGCTGGCTTTCGCAGTGGTGGAGCCATCACTGCCTTTAACCCTTCAGATGAATCATCATACAAGTCATCTGTAAGCAATAGATACTGTGGACAAGTCTCCACTCCGATATGTTTCTGTCCTCGTTTCTTTGCCTGACGAATTTCTTCTAATCCCTCTTTTGTCGAAAGATGTACGATGTATACAGGAGCATCTCCTATAGCACTTGCAAGATATAACATACGGTTTACAGCTTCTGCTTCTGCTTCATTTGGCCTGCTTAATGGATGATATCTTACTTCTGTTTTCCCTTCTCCCACAAATTTCTTTCGGAAGTAAGATACGATACCATCATTTTCACAATGAACCGTAATTAAAATACCATCTTCTTTTGCCTGTTTTAATACACGAACGATGTCTTCATCAGAAAGTTTATAGTCATAGGTCATATAAATTTTAAAGCTGGTGATTCCCTCGTCTTTGACAACTTTTTTCATTTCTTTTAATATATCATCATTAACATGCTGAAAAACGCCGTGGAATCCGTAATCAACTACAGCATTATGATCTGCAAGCTTGTGATATTCCTTTACCTGATGCATCAGATTGCAGCCTTTTGGTCCAAATGCCATATGGTCAATGATAGTTGTTGTACCACCACAGGCCGCAGCAATCGTTCCTGTATAAAAGTCATCAATAGCCCTTGCAATCCCGACATCCAAATCCATATGTGTATGAATATCTACTGCACCCGGCATAACATAACATCCTTCTGCATCAATACACTTTGCTTCCGCGTCTTCTATGTTCGTATCGATTTTTATGATTTTGTCATCTTCTAATAACAAGTCAGCCAGAAATGTTTTTTCTTCTGAAGCAATGGTTCCGTTTTTTATAAGCCATTTCATATGTTCTTCTCCTTTTCGTATAATCATTACAAGTTGAGAATATAAAAGAATCCCGTTATCACAGTACAATCTGTATCAACGGGAAGTCTTTCTTTATAAGAACATATCGTAATGGCGGGTTTCCCTTTTCCTAATTCTGGCGGGTTTCCCTTCTCCTGATATGGTTCTCGTATGATTATTTTAACTATTCAGAATCAGGTGTATTTTTCATAAGCACTATAGACACTATAGGAGTTGATTCTGAATAGTTATTCATCGTAATTATTTCTCAGAAATTACAGCTACCGCTTCAATCTCTACTTTTGCGCCCTTTGGAAGAGCGGCAACCTGAAAAGCTGCGCGTGCTGGATATGGTTCTGTGAAAAATTCTGCATATACTTCGTTCATTGCTCCAAAGTCTGCAATGTCCTGAAGTAAAACTGTAGTCTTTGTTACATCACTCATATCTGCTCCTGCAGATGCAAGGATGTTCTTGATGTTTGTAAGGCTCTGTTTTGTCTGTGCCTTAATGTCTTCTCCAGCAAATTCTCCTGTCGCAGGATCTACTGGAAGCTGACCAGATACATAAATTGTTTTCTCTGCCTGTACTGCCTGGGAATATGGTCCGATAGCAGCAGGTGCATTGTCTGTATGTAATGCTTTATTCATAACATTTGCTCCTCTACTGATGAATTAATGTTCCCGTCTTTCCGGCAATTCCATCTTTTGCCTTCTCAAGTAAGGTGATAAGAGATGTTCTTCCCTCTCCAGACTGGGTAAATGCTACGGCTGCCTGTACCTTTGGAAGCATGGAACCTGCTGGGAACTCACCTTCTTCAATGTATTTCTCAGCAAGTTCTGGTGTAAGCTCGGAAAGTGCCTCCTGTTCTGGTGTGCCAAAATGGATGGCTACTTTTTCCACAGCAGTAAGTATAATCAGACAGTCTGCATTTAACTGTTCTGCAAGTTTCTCAGCGGCAAAATCTTTGTCGATTACTGCGGCTGCACCTTTTAAGTGATGTCCTCCTGTTTTAAATACAGGAATTCCACCACCACCACATGCGATGACAACGTGGTTGCTTTCTACTAATGCTTTGATTGTGTCAATCTCTACAATAGATACTGGTTTCGGGGAAGCTACCACTCTGCGGTAGCCTCGTCCGGAATCTTCGATTACCTTATAACCCTTCTCCCTTACAAGCTCATCTGCTTCTTCTTTTGTCATAAAGGAACCGATTGGTTTGGTTGGATTTTTAAATGCCGGATCATCCGGACTTACTTCAACCTGTGTAAGCATTGTCGCACAGTCTTTCTGAATTCCACGATCTAATAACTCTTCGCGAAGTGCATTCTGAAGGTCATATCCGATATATCCCTGACTCATTGCCACACATACAGATAACGGAGACTGTACATACTTTTCAGGATTTGATCTTCTGAGTTCTGTCATCGCATTCTGAATCATCCCAACCTGTGGTCCATTTCCATGCGCGATAACAATTTCGTTTCCCTCTTCAATTAAATCAGCAATCGCAACTGCTGTATTCTTTACGGCTTTCATCTGCTCTTCAAGGTTGCTTCCAAGTGCATTTCCCCCTAAAGCGATGACGATTCTTTTACTCACTCTAACTATACCCCCTGCGAATTAATAAACGACTTAAATTATTCACCGAAGTGTCTTGGGGTAGCTTTGTCTGCTAATGCTTCTAATGTTCCAGTGATATCTTTCTGTTTTGCAAGAAGAATCATAGCTGCGATGATGTATGGTTTGTAGCTTGCTTCTTTGTATAATGGATCACGGTATCTGTCAAATACAGAAGCTTCAACTTCTCCGTCTTTGCAGGATACACCATTGATGTCTGCTGGTAAGCAGTGAAGATAGAGAGCTTTTCCGTCTTTAGTTGTAGACATAAGTTCTTCTGTACAGCACCAGTCTTTATGCTCTGCGTTCTGCGCAAGTAATTCTTTCTCTAATGCATCGATTCCAGCCTGGTCACCTTCTGCATATAAGTCTGTACGTTTTTCCATAGCTGCAAAAGGAGCCCAGCTCTTTGGATATACGATATCAGCATCTTTGAAAGCTTCTGCCATAGAGTTTGTCTTTGTGAAGCTTCCGCCGTTTTCTGCTGCGTTTTTCTTAGCAACTTCTTCTACCTCTGGCATGATGTCATATCCTTCTGGATGTGCAAGTACAACGTCCATACCAAATCTTGTCATTAAGCCAACAACACCCTGAGGTACGCTTAATGGTTTACCATAACTTGGAGAGTAAGCCCATGTCATAGCAACTTTTTTACCTTTAAGATTCTCTACACCACCAAATGTATTGATGATGTGAAGCATATCTGCCATACACTGTGTTGGATGGTCGATATCGCACTGAAGGTTAACTAATGTAGGTTTCTGCTCAAGAACACCATCTTTGTTTCCCTGTGTTACAGAATCTACTACTTCATGCATGTATTTGTTTCCTTTTCCGATGTACATATCGTCACGGATACCAATAACGTCTGCCATGAAGGAAATCATGTTTGCTGTTTCTCTTACAGTTTCACCATGAGCAATCTGACTCTTTGTCTCATCTAAATCCTGTACTTCTAATCCAAGAAGGTTACAAGCGGAAGCGAAAGAGAAACGAGTTCTTGTAGAGTTGTCACGGAACAAAGAAATTCCTAATCCAGATTCAAATACTTTTGTAGAGATGTTGTTCTCTCTCATGTAACGAAGTGCTTCAGCAACAGTAAATACTGCTTCTAATTCGTCATCTGTCTTTTCCCATGTAAGGAAGAAGTCTCCGTTGTACATTTCTTTGAAGTTTAATTTGTTTAATTTGTCAATATAACCCTGTAATTTCTTGTCCATTTTTATTCTCCTTATTTTGAAATACTCTTTTATTAACTTGTTTATTTTATTTATCTAAGGTAAAAAGATAAATTATTTAATGTCGTTATTTGTTTTTCCAGCGCGGAACTGTGAAACATCATCTGTCTTGTTGTCTTCGTTGTAAAGGTTTGCTGCTGCAACGTAAACTGCTGCACATCTTACTAAATCATCTTTGTATGTAATTTCGTTTGGTGCGTGTGCCTGTGATTCAGCTCCAGGTCCGAATCCTACACATGGGATTCCGTAACGTCCCTGAATTGCTACACCGTTTGTAGAGAATGTCCATTTGTCGATTAATGGACGGTTTCTAAGTTCTTTTGTAGAATCTGGTCCCATACGTTTATCTCCGAAGAGTCCCTTATGAGCGTCTACTAATGCCTGAACATGAGCAGCATTTTCTTTGTTGATCCATGTTGGGAAGTAACATTCTGTCTCGTATACTTCTCCTGTCCATGATGGACGGTCATACATATACATGGAAACTTTAACATCATCACCGTATTTCTGAACGCTAGGAAGTGCGCGGATTTCGTCTAAGCAGGAATCCCATGTCTCACCAGCAGTCATACGACGGTCGATGGAGATTGCACAGCTATCTGCTACAGCACAACGGCTAGGAGATGTGTAGAAAATCTGAGATACTGTACATGTTCCTCTTCCTAAAAACTGTGCATCTTCGTAATGTTCTGGGTTGTATTTAGGGCTGAGCATCTTAACAAGGCCTTTGATGTCTGTGCTTTCGTCACATCCGTTGTTATTTAATGCCCTTACATCAGCGATGATGTCAGCCATCTTGTAAATTGCATTGTCTCCTCTTTCTGGAGCAGAACCGTGGCAGGAAACACCTTTAACGTCTACACGGATTTCCATTCTTCCACGATGTCCTCTGTAAATACCACCATCTGTAGGCTCTGTGGAAATTACAAACTCAGGAACGATTTTGTCTTTGTTGTAAATGTACTGCCAGCACATTCCGTCACAGTCTTCTTCCTGTACACTACCAACAATCATAATCTTATAACCTTCTGGAATGAGGTCTAAGTCTTTCATGATTTTAGCACCGTATACAGCACTTGCCATTCCACCTTCCTGGTCAGAACCGCCACGTCCGTAGATGATTTCATCTGTTTCATATCCTTTGTATGGATCCTGTTCCCAGTTATCAATGTTACCGATACCTACTGTATCAATGTGAGAGTCGATTGCGATAATCTTTTCGCCATCTCCCATCCATCCGATAACGTTTCCTAATCCGTCAACTTCTACTTTATCAAAGTTTAACTTCTCCATCTCTGCTTTGATGCAGGCAACAACTTCTTTTTCCTCACAGCTTTCGCTTGGATGAGAAATCATCGCACGAAGAAATGCTGCCATGTCTGCTCTGTAATTTTCTGCTGCTTCATTAATTTTCTGAAAATCTAATGCCATTTTTATCCTCCTAAATATTGCATTCATCCACAGTTGGTAAATTTCACGGAGTCTGAAAATTGGGAATATTAATTTCTCTCCGACCACACTGCCCTTAAATTTTCTTTATTTCATTTATCTAAAAGATATTTTTATACGGTTGGGTATTCGCCGCCCCATACAATCTTCTTATATTTATCAGGGTCTGTATCTCCCTCTGTGGAGAACATGAGCACCTGACTGGAGTTATCTAACTCCAATGCTTCTCTGAGTTCTTTGTAAGCATCGTCTGTCATAATAGAAGAAATAACTCCCATTCCTACCGCTCCGGATTCTCCGGATGTTACGGATGGATCTCCTTTTACTGGAGCTGCAAGCATTCTCATACCCTTTGCAGATACCCAGTCTGGACAGGAAATAAATGCGGAAACATGGTTTCTTAAAATATCCCATCCAATTGTATTTGGTTCGCCACAGGCAAGACCTGCCATGATTGTCTGAAGATCTCCACCAACGATTCTTGGTTCGCCATCTCCAGCTTCTGCTCCTTTATAAAGGCAATCTGCTGCGCCAGCTTCCATTACGATAAATTTAGGTGGGTTGTTTGGATAAAGGTTTGCAAAGTAACCAACAACACCGCCTGCAAGACTTCCTACACCTGCCTGTACAAATACATGAGTAGGTCTGTTTACTTCTACTTCTCTTAACTGCTCTGCAGCCTCACCAGCCATACTTCCGTATCCCTGCATAATCCAGGAAGGAATCTCTTCGTATCCGTCCCATGCAGTATCCTGAACGATAACACCATGTGGTGTCTCTGCTGCTTCTTTTGCTGCAAGTCTTACACAATCATCATAATTTAACTCTTCGATTGTTACAGAAGCACCTTCTTTCGCAATATTATCAAATCTTGTCTGTGTGCTTCCCTTTGGCATATGTACAACGGCTTTCTGTCCAAGCTTATTTGCTGCCCATGCAACACCACGTCCATGATTTCCGTCTGTTGCAGTAAAGAATGTTGCCTGTCCAAAGTCATCGCGGAATTTCTTGCTTGTCAGATAATCATATGTCATCTCACTAACATCTTTACCCATCTCTTTTGCAATATATTTTGCCATTGCGAAAGAACCGCCAAGTACTTTGAACGCATTTAATCCAAAACGATAGCTTTCGTCTTTCACAAATAAACCGCCGAGTCCAAGCTGTCCAGCCATTCCATCAAGCTTTGCTAATGGTGTTACTGAGTACTGTGGAAAGCTGCGGTGAAACTTTCTTGCCTGATTTACATTATCAAGTGCCATTACCGCAAGATTCTTATCTTCATTCTTTGGCATCTGATTCAAAATCCATTTGATTTTCTCCATTGTTTTCCTCCATAAAAATAGTCTACAAACTTTTTGTTAGGTGTAATGAAAAGTTTTTTGTTGTCTTTATTATAGTGGTATAACGGCAGATTAGCAAATTCTTCTTTTGAGGTATTTGAAAAGAGACGAAGGTGCTGAAAACAAAGAGCCCCTATCTGTGACTTTCTTCGTTACGAGAAGATATCTAGTCAAAAGTTTCTCCTTAAATATATTGATTTTGACTCCGTTGTAAAAAACACAAAAGTCGCAAAATCAATATATTTAAGGAGGAACTTTTGACCATATCGTACTCTGGCAACTCCGAGGCCATAGATAGGGGCTCTTTGTTTTCAGCACCTTCTGACTTTGGCAAAATACGGGAAAGATGAATTTGTTATCTACGAAAGAGATTTGGGGGAGCGTCTGTTTATCTATTACATCTGTTTTACCTATTCCTCTTCTTTCTTTTCCAGCATATGGCTTTCGAGAAACATTTTCTCGAATTTTTGTTCTGAAAAACTTATGACCTGTTCTTCAAATCTCTGGCAGGTGATCAAAAACTGACGGCCGTCTTCAGTGAGGAAGGTTTTTCCTCCATTTCGTCCGCCTCGGCGTCTTTTTACGACAGTATAGCCTAGTTTGTCTTCTAGTTCATTAATCATATCCCAGGCTTTTCCTGGAGATAATGCCATTGTATCACAGGCTTTTCTTACATTATTCAAGTCTTCTATTAAAAAAAGTAATAATTTTAAACGGGCATTGAAGAACGGGGTTTCGTGTCCAATTCCAAAAGTAAGGATTGGATGAAGGATGGATTTATTATGTTCTTCAATCCGGCTTTGCAGTTCATCATCCTCCTGATTAAGTGATAATACTCCAATATCATCTACCTCAACAAATACTCTTCTGCCTGCATATTTTTCGATGGCTCCCCGCAGTCCGTTTTCACCATCATAGGCAAGGATATCAGGAATCATTTCATTGGAAATGAGCACTGGATGCCCAGCTTTTTTCTTATAAGAAGGTACGACGATATCATCGTGATATTTTCGCATCTCCACGATGGTCTTCGGAATGAACATGGGGGCATTTACCGGGGTAAATACAACACTTAAGCATTTATCCTGTAAATAAGAAAGACCAGCTTTTACCGAATGAAATAGTTCTCTCTTTTCGTCCGACTCTTCTAAAATTAAAAATACTACATTAAGATTATTTAGCTGATATCTGCTCTCGTAGTCATCAGCTCCTACAACTACTACTATTGGAAACAGACCTGCCTGCTGCATGGAAAGGACAATTCTTTTAATAGCTGGAATCTTTCCCGTCTTTCGCAAAGGATGTGCGCTCTCCTTACTTGCCGCTGCAATAATTCCGCCTACATTGCTAACAAACATAGTTTTCTCCCTTTTCTTTCACAAATTTACTTATTTGTAAGTATTATAAACTATAGTACCAAAAAAAGCTACATTTCTGTAGCTTTTTTAACAAATTTTTTATTTAAAATAGGGATTATAATTAATTTACTATATTATTTCTATATTATTTCATTTTGTAAAAGAAAAAGATAGAAATACAAATTTTATCACTTATCGTCCTATCTGTTTACTGATAAGATGATATTTTATAGAGTTTTTTACTTTATGTTTACAGATGAAATCAGCATTAGCTGATTTCACGATAGCATGTTTGAAAAATAGTTTCAGCAAGATGTACAGATTGATTTTTGATTTTTCAAACACGCTATCAGAATTACTCTTCTTCTTTTGGACGATAGAAAGTATCCTCTAATGGTAATTTTGTTCTAAATTTGCCATCAAGGGCATAATAAGCTCCCTGTACAGCAGGGGCAGTAGGAATTGTTGCAATCTCGCCAATTCCCTTTGCACCATAGGCAACATCTAATAACTTCTCTTTTTCTACATAGATAGCATGAATATTTGGAATCTGTGTAGAACGGAGTAAGCCAAGTGTTCCGTAAGTTACTTGAGGAACGCAGTCTTTAAGTGGCCAGTCTTCGGTTAAAGCATAGCCCATTCCCATGAGTACGCCTCCCTCAATCTGTCCCTGAATAGAGGTTGGATTCACTACCTTTCCAGAGTCGTGTGCCGCATACACTTCGGTTACTTTTCCTTTTTTATCAAGGATAACAACATGTGTCGCAAATCCATATGCGATATGGCTCTTTGGATATGGCACATTTGCACCAAGTTTATCGGTTGGCTCATAATATTCATAGAAATAATTCTTGCCGTTTAATTTCTCTAAGTCATTATCGACTTCTTTCATTGCATCGGCAAGCTTCACTGCCGCTCCTCTTACTGCTTCACCAGTAAGAAGAGTCTGTCTTGAACCAGAAGTTGTACCGGAATCTGGTGCATTCTCTGTATTGCAAACAGCGTTGCGGATTTTTGAAAGTGGAAGTCCGGTTGCCTGTGCCACATCCTGACAAAATACAGTAGCACATCCCTGTCCGATATCAGAGGCAGCCGCATAAATCACGCAGACACCATCTTCAATCACAAGGTTGCATCTTCCTTTATCCGGAAGCCCTACGCCTACACCGGCATTCTTCATAGAACAGGCGATTCCTGCATGGTCTTTATTAGCTTCGTACACATCTTTTACAGCCTCTAATGTCTCTTTTAAGGCAGTAGAACAGTCAGCAATCTGTCCGTTTGGAAGAACCTTTCCTGGCTCAATCGCGTTACGGTATCGGATCTCCCACGGAGAGATGCCTACCTGTTCTGCAAGAAGGTTAATAATGGACTCTAACGCGAACTCACTCTGACATACTCCAAATCCACGGAACGCTCCGGCTGGCGGATTGTTCGTATAATATCCAAATCCTCGGATATCTGTATTCTGGTAACAGTATGGCCCTACGGAGTGCGTGCAGGCTCTTTCAAGAACCGGTCCACACAGGGAAGCATAAGCTCCTGTATCAAAATAAATCTCACAGTCAAGGCCGGTAAAAATACCATTTTCATCACAGCCAAGAGTGAAGGTTCCTTCCATTGCATGGCGTTTCGGGTGGAAGAATAGAGACTCCTGTCTTGTGAACTTGGCCTTGACCGGACGCTGGTATTTATATGCTGCAAGTGCAGTTAAATGCTGTACGGTAACGTCTTCTTTTCCACCGAAGCCACCACCGATAAGCTGATTTTCTACTACAATCTTTTCCGGATCCCAGCCAAACATAATGGATACTTCTTTTCTTGTATCAAATGCTCCCTGATCCGTACTTAATATTTTAATTCCATCTTTATATGGGAAAGAAACCGCACATTCTGGTTCAAGAAATGCGTGTTCTGTAAATGGTGTTGTAAATGAACGGGTTACTTTATAGGCTGCCTTCTCTAAAGCAGTTTTGGCATCTCCTCTTGTAACGTGACGCTGCTGGCATAAGTTTCCACTTGAATGAATCTGTGGGGCATCCTCTGCCATCGCCTCATGGACATTGCGGATCGGCTCCAGCTTTTCGTAATCTACTTTTACAAGCTTCTTTGCCTTTTCAAGGATTTCTTCAGTCTCTGCTACAACAACACAGATGGTATCCCCAATCATTCTTGTAATATCGCCTTCAGCGATCATAACATCCCAGTCCTGCTGAATATGTCCCACTTTATTATTTGGCACATCTTTTGCTGTGAGTACACCAAGCACACCTGGAAGTGCCTCTGCTTTTGACGCATCAATCTTTAACACTCTTGCACGAGGGTATTTGCTGCGTACTGCAGATAAATGTACCATACCATCCATAACAATATCGTCTGGATATTTGCCGTATCCAAGCACTTTCTTTCGCACATCGACACGGAATGCTCTCTGTCCGACACCGTACTGTTCTCCTCTTTCAAGGTCATAGTCAATCTCTGCATCTCCTCGAAGAATTGCTGCGGTAAGCTGAATTCCCTCGATAATCTTTTTATAACCGGTACAGCGGCAGATATTACCTCTTAATGCGTATTTAATTTCTTCTTCTGTTGGGTCTGGATTCTGATCAATAAGTGCTTTTCCTGCCATAACCATTCCCGGAATGCAGAAACCACACTGTACAGAACCTTTCGAACCAAATGCATAGACAAATGCATCCTGCTCTCTTTCTGTCAGTCCCTCTACCGTTACAATGTTTCTTCCCACAGATTTATCTGTCGTTAAAACGCAGGCTTTTACTGCAACCCCGTCAACAATAATCGTACAGGTTCCGCAGGCACCTTCACTACATCCATCTTTTACGGAAAATAAATGAAGGTCATCTCTAAGATAGCGAAGAAGAGACTTTTTTTCTGTTGTTGTCCGGCGCATTCCATTGACAGTAAAACAATATTCTGTTGCCATAGTTCTCCTCCTCTCTTATCTTATGGATAAAATACCATTTTTATCGTGAATAACACCCCGTGGACATTTGACGGCACACATACCACAGGCGATGCATTTTTCCTGACAAATGACAGCGTGGTTATCCACAACTTTGATTGCCTTACATGGACAGTATTTCTCACAGATTCTGCATCCAATACAGCTTACTGCACATCCCTGAATCGCTTTTGGGCCTTTGTCAAGGTTAGCACACTGTGGCTGAATGGTATTTTCTGTTGGAACTACCTGAATCAGATGCTGTGGGCAGGCTTTTGCACAAAGCCCACATCCCACACATTTTTCCTCATCAATCTTCGCAATTCCTCTTTCACCGATTGACACTGCGTGTAACCGACACGCTTCCACACAGCTTCCTCCACCGAGGCATCCATAAGAGCATATGTTAATACCTTCTGAATACTGTGTTAATATTTCCTGACAGTTACCTGTGACAGTAACCTGTTCAAATCCTTCTTTTCTGGTTGGTCTGCCGTTACAATGGATTACGGCAACTTTCTTTCTTCTAACAGCCATAATACTCGCCTGACTATTTCATCAGATAGGAATAATCCTTCTGAATTGTCTCGATGACCGCTGCTGCATCTGCGGAAATAGTACGGATGCCATTGATGTCCGTTTTTTCTACTTTATCATCAAGACGAAGATGGATTTCTCCGTTTTCTTCACAGTAGAATCCTTCATTTTCGCTGTTTGTGAAATCTTCTTCACTCCAGAATAATGTAAATTTATCTTTGTAAGGTCTTCCAGCGTATGGACAGAATACAGCACAGTTACCACATTCATTACACATACCATCTACATGGATAACCTGTTCCTGACATTTACCAGCAACTTTAATTGCAACGTTTGCTCTGTTTGGACATACATCTGCACATGTCTCACATACAGTAGAACATCCAAGACATCTCTTATCTGGCATCTCTGTAAGGTCAGGACTCTGGTATCCCTTCTTGGCGATGTATTTTGCTGAATCTTCTGCCACATTCGCTTCTGCATATTTTTCGTAGGAAATACCTGCAATGGCTGCGGCAGCTTTCGATGCATCTGCGATTGCTTCTACAACAGTAGCTGGTCCTCTTCTGGAATCACCTGCTGCGTAAACGCCTTCTACACTTGTCATCATGTTTGCATCTACAACCGGGCGGCCCTTGCGGTCAAGTTCCACACCCATATCTTCATATAATGTACCGTCGATATTTTCTCCAACAGCTGCAATTACAGTATCTGCTGGAACATATTCTACTTTTCCTGTGTCAACTGGTGCTCTTCTTCCAGACTCATCTGCCTCACCAAGTTCCATTACAGAACATTTAAGCTGTCCATTCTCCACACCAATCGGTGCAAGAAGTTCCATGAACTGTACGCCATCCTCGATAGCTTCTCTTAATTCTTCTTCGTCTGCAGGCATATATCTCTTTGTTCTTCTGTAAACAAGACGTACATTTTCTACACCTTTTACGCGAATCGCTGCTCTTGCAACGTCCATTGCTGTGTTTCCACCACCAAGAACAACAACATTTTTACCAAGAACAACTTCAATTTTTTCATTCTTTGCATCTGCTAAGAACTCTACTGCATCAAATGCGCCGCCGTACTGAAGATGTGCGTTACCAGGTTTCCATGCACCGATGGCAACGATAACATCTGTATATCCTTCTTCTTTAAGTGCTTTAATAGAAGCAACTTCTTTACCCGTTACAAACTCTGCACCGTATGCTTTACAAAGTGCAACATCTTTCTCAATGTCTTCTCTCTTAATTCGGAAGTCTGGAATAACATTTCTTACAACACCGCCGAGATTTTCAGACTTTTCAAATACAGTAACAGGGACACCTGCTCTTGAAAGGAACATTGCTGCAGAAAGACCCGCAGGACCACCACCAATAACAGCAACCTTCTTATCTGTTCTTGCTTCCGGTTTTGCAATATTCTTAAGAACTGTTTCATAGGCGGCATCCGCTGCTGCATATTTTGTCTCACGGATATGTAATGTTTCTTCGTAATAGTTACGCATACATTTATCTCCACAGTGATGTGGACAGATAGTTCCTGTGATAAATGGTAATGCATTTCTTTCTAAAATGATATCTAATGCCTTTGTTGCATCGCCCTCTGTCATTGCCTCAAGGTAAGCTGGGATATCCTGTGCAATCGGACAGCCATTACGGCAAGGAGCTGTGAAACAGTCAAACAGTGGAAGTTCTTTTTCCATATGTCTTTCTGGTAAAGGTTTTACTGGTTTCTTATATAATTCATCGCTTGCAACAGCGTCATCTAACGCTGCGATTGCTTTTGTATCTGTTCCGTGGAATCTCTCTGTACCGCATTCCATGAACTTCTCGCTAATCTGGCTTAATCTTTCATATCCACCTGGTTTTAAGATATTTGTTGCCATTGTGATTGGCCAGATACCTGCGTCAAACATTTCACGGATATTGTAGATTGTTGCTCCACCAGAATAAGAAATACGAAGTTTGCCGTCAAACTGTTCGGATAACAGTTTTGCAAGATGAATACTTAATGGGAACAGGGAGCGTCCGGACATATACATCTCTTCGCTAGGTAATTCTTTTGCAGCAACGTCAACAGGGAATGTGTTTGTCAGTTTTACACCAAACTCTAATCCCTTTTCTTTTGTTAATGCCATTAATCTTTCTAACATTGGAATCGCATCATCCCACTGTAAGTCTTCTACAAAATGATGGTCATCAAATGCAACATAATCAAATCCAAGCTCGTCTAATCTCTTTCTTGCATATTCATATCCAAGAAGAGTTGGGTTACATTTGATAAATGTATGAAGATGTTTCTCTGTAATAAGATAAGTAGCAATTCTTTCGATTTCATCCGGAGGGCAGCCATGAAGAGTAGATTCTGTGATGGAACTGGAAATGTTAGAGCTGATAGACTTAATATAGTCTGCATCTACATTTTCAAAAGAATCTACATTCTCTAATGCCCAGTTGATACACTCTTTAAATACTTCTGTATCTTTTGCCTCGATCATATCATCAATGAATGTATTTACCTTTTCGGACTTAATTCCTTCTAAGTCATATCCAACAGACATGTTAAATACGAATCCGTCTGGATTGCCAAGTCCTAATTCTTTGGCAAGAATCTTACATACAACCCATGCTTTTACATACTCAGCGTATGCCTGTGAAACATATAACTCCGTAGACCATTCACAGTTATAGCACTCATCTCCTGCTGTAATACATGGTTTTGCAACGCAGGCAGAAAGTTCTGCACCATCCATTACCTGTACAGTCTTTAATTCAAAGAATCTGGAACCAGCTACATAAGAAGCAATGATGTTTTGTGCTAACTGTGTATTTGGACCTGCTGCTGGTCCGAATGGAGATTCAATCTTTTCCTCATAAATAGGAAGTGCCTGTCCGCTTGTGTAATGTACAAGCTTATCAATACCAAAAATACTTCCTTTCTTTTTGTATTCGCTTAATGCCCAGTTCATAAGATGTCCAATAGACATCGGTCTCATAATATCGCTCATAGTACTCTCCTCTTTATTATCATTTTATTTTAGTAAGTTCTGTGATTTAATTCCCCCCAGAGCTTCTTACTCTGTTCCATTGTCCACGCATTGATTGCATCTTCATCAATGTTTACAAATTCACGGTCTTTATAAAGTACTTTTCCGTTAATTACAGTTGTTGTACAGTTTTTACCCATCATTCCGAAAATCATATGCCCATCAATGTTTTCGTCTGAAAATGGAGTAAATGGTTTGTAATCCATAACAATAACGTCTGCTGCTGCACCCTCTTTTAAAATACCCAGAGGCTGATTGAAGTATTTCTCTGCGATGATACGGTTGTTCTCGAACTGCATCTTCACATCTTCACACCATGCAACATTAGGCATTGCCTGCTGATGTCTCTGGATAATTAAAAATACCTTCATGCTCTCTAACATATCATGCGTATACGCATCCGTTCCCATACCAACAGTGATACCCTTTTCCATCATCTTAAGAACTGGTGCACATCCTACAGCATTACCCATATTAGATTCTGGATTGTTCACAACCATAGTTCCTGTCTCTTTGATGATATCCATCTCGGCAGGACTTACATGGATACAATGTCCTAACATGGTCTTTTCTCCAAGTAATCCGTTATATAACAGTCTGTTTACTGGACGGCATCCGTAGTTGCGAATACTATCGTATACATCATTCATTCCCTCTGCAACGTGAATATGGAAACCTGTCATTCCATCATTTGCTTCTACCATTTTTTCGAAGGTTTTATCAGAAATTGTAAATAAGGCATGTCCACCAAACATAGCTTTTACCATATCATCATCTGCTTCTTTTGCCCATTTTGCAAAATCAACGTTCTCTTTGATACTCTGTAAAGTTTTCTCCTCGCCATCTCTTTCAGAAACCTCATAGCAAAGACAGGAACGGATACCTAATTCTTTTACAACATCTTTAATGGCAAATAAGGAACCTGAAATTTCACCAAAACTTGCATGATGATCAAAAATAGTAGTCACACCATTTCTGATACAGTCTAGAACAGTTGCATATGCACAGGCTTTTGTTCCATCTAAAGTAAGATGTCTGTCAATTGCCCACCATGTTCCATCTAATACTTCAAGGAAGTTTGTTGGATTGTTGCCAGCAATAGATAAGCCTCTTGCAAGACCAGAGTAGATATGTGTGTGCGCATTGATAAGACCTGGCATGATCACGCCGCCCTTTGCATCTACAAATTCCGCTTCCGGATACTTTGCTTTCATTTCTGTCAAAGATCCTACTTCTTTTATCTTTTCTCCAGAAATAACAACCGCTCCATCTTCTAAATACGGATTTTCCTGATCGCGTGTAATTACTCTTCCATTTCCTATTAATAACATTTAGCTGTCCTCCTAAATTTTTTTTAGATTAGAAATTGAATTTATTTTTTTTAACTGATATAATGAAATATACTATTTAAATTCTTTTGATTTTGTCTGCTTTATCCTGTGATAACGGACTTAAATAGTTATAAAATATTCCATTTAGAAAGGTTTTATTGATTATGAAAAAATCTCTTATTGAATTTTACACAAGGCTTGCTCATGGTCTGGCTGTACAGTTCGGCTCTAACTGTGAAGTTGTTGTACATGACCTGCAGGGAAAAGACATAGAACACTCCATCATCGCCATTGAGAATGGCCACGTAACTGGACGAAGAATCGGTGATGGACCTTCTCAGATTGTTCTGGAATCTCTTCATAATAGTGAGCAAAACTTAAAACAGGAAGATAAGCTCGCTTATCTCACAAAGACAAAAAACGGGAAAATTCTAAAATCAAGTACGATTTTTATTCGTGATGACTCCGATAAAATTATTGGAATTTTCGGAATCAATTACGACATTTCCTTAATGCTTGCTATGGAAAAAGAGCTTTCTTCCTTCACTGGTACTATTGAAGAAGATACTACCAAAGAACCTATTGCTGTAAATATCGGCGATTTATTAGATGAATTAATCACACAGAGTGTACAGCATATCGGTAAGCCGGTTACCTTAATGTCTAAGGAAGATAAGGTACAGGTTGTCCGTCTTTTAAATGAAGCCGGTGCTTTCCTAATCACCAAATCTGGACCAAAGGTCTGCCAATTCTTAGGAATCTCCAAATACACTCTGTATAGTTACTTAGATGAAATAAAATCGAAAAATACAATCTAATATATTTATAATCTTCCAGAATCATCATTATTGAAATTATATGATTCTGGAAAGATTACTTTATTCTTTCGTTTCTTCTGTAGTTTCTGCTGCTGTCTCTTCTTTCGGAAGAATCAAATTTAATAAAATAGCCATGATTGTAGCAACTACTACAGAGGAAGAACCAAAGATACTGTTAATCCATCCCGGAAGTCCAGGGCCTGATAAACAATCCGCAACCTGTGTAATTCCGACACCTAAAGCTACAGACATACCAACTACCGTTGTCTTTCTTGCTGTCAATCCATCTTTTGTAAACATACGAACACCAGTCATGGCAATCTGTGCAAATACAGATAATGTTGCACCACCGATAACACTCTGTGGAATTGTTGTTAATGCTGCTGAGAATACAGGAATAAATCCTGCAATCATAAGAATAACTGCTGCCACTAAAAATACGATTCTATTTATAACCTTATTTACTGTGACAATTCCTACATTCTGACTGTATGTCGCAGTTGGAAGCCCTCCAAAAAATGCTCCAAAAATACTCATAACTCCCTGCGTAAGAATACCACCCTGTAACTCACGATTGGTTGGAACTCTATCCATACCACCCATTGTTGTGGAAGTCAAATCACCGATTGTCTGTACAGAGTTTACAATATAAACAATGGCAAGTGATATACATGCAGATGGTACAAACTTAATCTGGAAGTGCATGAACTGTGGCACAGCCACAATTGCTGTCGTATTAGTAACACTGGAGAAATCTACCATTCCAAATGCCAAAGCAAGTAAATATCCTGCAATCATTCCGAAAAATAATGACCCTAATTTAAAAATTCCCTTTGTAAAATTACTTAAAATAAGAACAATTCCAAACGTACAAAGAGCAACAACCCAATTCTTCATACTTCCAAATTCTTTTGATCCGGCTCCCCCAGCCATGTATTTTATCGCAGTTGGATAAAGAGAAAGACCAATTGTAAAAATTACAGTTCCAGTAACAACATCCGGAAATAGTTTTCTAATCTCTTTTACAAAAATTCCAAAGATAATTGCAACGATACCACCGATAATTTCAGCACCAAGTATCGTTCCCATATCAAATTCACCACCAATAGCTTGAAGTGTCGGAACGTAAGCAAAACTAGTTCCCATAATCACAGGCAACCCTGCCCCCAATCGATTAAAAATCGGGAATAACTGTAGTAATGTTGCAATGGCAGTAAGGAGCAACGCTGCCTGAATCATCATCGTTTTCTCACTCTCTGTCAGCCCACATACTCCTGCAATGATAATGGATGGTGTAATTACACCAACAACCGCTGCTAGTACATGCTGCAGAGATAATGGTACAAGTAAGGATGGCTTTGGAACCGATCCTTTAAACTCGTACAATGTACTCGTGTCAGCTTCTCTTGTTAGTTTTTTTTCACTCATAATATCCTCCTAACATAAATTATTTTTATTACTAAATAATTTTTATTAGGTTTATTATAACTCTTCATACTATTTATTGCAAGTTTTTTATTATTTTTGTCAATATTTAATTAATTTTGTCAATTATTTTGTGCATATTGCTTAATTTTATTTTATTTTTTTGCGCACTCACCTAACTTTTTTTATGTGATTTTTCTATCATTCTAGAAAAAATTGAAAATTATCAGTTCGAAAAACGCTTTTCTTAATATCTTATTGATATTATAATTTCAACAGGATGCTTCTGCAAATTCTTCCTTAGAAGAACTCGTAAAAATCAGGTAAATAACGGTTTTTGCAAGAAAAGAAGGAGTTTTTGATATTTCAAAAACTCCTTCTTTTCCTGTTATTTAAAATAGTATGGAAATATTCTCATTGTTTTCTAATTATTCTATGTAACTCCACAATTTCTTAGTGCTTGTCATAACTCCGTCAAAGCCCGCTTTCTGACATATCTTTATTCGTTCTTCTGAATTTATAAATCCACCGGCGAAAAACTTACCTGTAAATATTTCTTTAAACATTGGAAGAAATTCTACCGCATGAGAATATGGCCGAAGTTCTACTGCCGTAAAATTGACTCCTTTTAGTGAACGTAGTGCCATTTCTACAGAATGAGAATCAATCAGGGAAATACGAAAAATAGTTTCCAGTCCCATATGCTGCATCTGATTTAACTTTGAAACACTAGACCCTATCACACCATCTACTTTATACAGCTTTTTTAACATTTCAAAAGCAATTCTGTCATTACCAAGTCCTCCAATCAATTCATGATTTACAATAACTTTCTGTCCATTTCTATGACAGTTCTCTGTGAGTTGTTTTAAATTTCCAATATGTGCATTCGATAACAATACCTCTCTGCATTCTGACTCCAGCGTATATTTTAAATATTTCACATCACGGATAGATGGTACAACTAAAAACCCCTGTTTCTCCAACTTTATCATCCTTTCGATTTTTCATCCCAGTATGTTTTCATAATTTCATTTAATCGACACCACTCTTTATATCTCTTCTCATAAATAGGGAAAGTGCTATCATCCGGCAATACCGGTTCTTTTACTTTTACAGCTTTTTCAAATGCATCCTCATAGTCTTTATACACTCCTGCCCCAATACCTGCTGCGATTGCTACACCCTGTGCTCCCGTTTCTTCACAATCTACACCAACAATTGGAACCTGTAAAACATTTGCAAATATCTGATTCCATACATGGCTTTTTGCTGTTCCACCAGTTAATCGAATCTCCTTTACCGGAAGCCCTGCATTTCTTAAAAAATCAATATGATGTTTATGGATAAAAGCAACTCCTTCTGCAACAGAATAACAGATTTCTGCATAAGACGTACTCATATCAATGTTAAAGAAATTCGCTTTTGCATTCATGTGAATACTTGGCTGTGCAACAAAAGGACTAAAGAATACTTTTACCTTCTCAATTGGTACCATCTCAATAAGTTCATCAAGTACAGCATATTGAGACAAGTTTCTATCCTGCGCCTCAAGTTTTGCTGTTCCACCAAGAATTCTCGTAAACCATTCATAGTTAGAACCAGAAGCTCCGGTATAAGAACAGTTTAAATATTCTCCTTTTTTCAGATACGGCATATTGGACGATGCATTCGGGATGATTCGATCGGAATGTGTTTCATTGATACACCAGGAACCGGCAACGGCAGTATATACCTCCTCTCCCGTTGCTCCCGCACCAACCAGGCATGCTAGTATATCCATCATTCCGGCTGCAACAGGAGTTCCTTCTGCGAGTCCTGTAATTTCTGACGCTTCTTTTGTTACTGTTCCAACAATTTCTGTCGGCTCTGTCGCAAGTTTTGGCAATGCATCATATAATTCCGGAATTCCGTATAAATCCATCAGTTCTCTGGAATAATCCATCGTATTCATATCTACCATAAAGGCTCCGCCAAAACAATTTAAATCTGTAGCAAATACATTAGTAAGGCGATACATAATATAATCTTTAAACTGAAGGATTCCACCAATCTGATCATAAATCTCCCTGTAATTTTCCTTATACCAGCGAAGAATCGGACCTGGTTCTCCCGCAAATAATGTACCTTTTACAATATCATTAATCTTTTCGTATGTTCCTTCTCTCTGATACATTTCAATAATACTGTTGGCACGATAATCCTGTGAAAAACAGCCTGGCGCAATGGCATATCCCTCTTTATCAAGGAAAACAACTCCATTACCAAAGGAAGTAACTCCGACACCGGCAATCTGCTCTGGTGCAACTGCTGCTTTCTCTACTGCCTCTTTTATACATACTGATATAAGATTCCACAACTCTGTAACATCGAATTCTTCAAAGCCTTCTCCCCTTCTTTTAAAATGCATACTCGGTGTTGCTGCTGTGGCAATCATCTTCCCATATAAATCAAAAATAACAACTTTACTTGATGTATTTCCCGCATCAATTCCCATTAAATATTTTTCCATGTGTAACCCTCCTGAAATTCCGTATATTTTAAGCTTTTCCTGCGGAACCTGTAAGCCGTATTTTTTCTTTTACTACCTTCTTTACCGCTTTAAGTGGTTCTCTGTTTGCATTGCTCATCCAGATTGCCATCGTTCCTGCTTTTTCAAGTTCTTCTTTCATTGTACCAAAATAAGCCGCCATCATTTCTGAATAGATATTAAGCTTGGTAACTCCGAGAGAAATCGCTTTTTTAATCTGATCATCTGGTGTTCCTGAACCTCCATGCACTACCATAGGAATATCTGAAATGCTATTTAATAATTCCAGTCTTTCAAAATCAAGTTTTGGTTCATGAACATAAACACCATGAGAAGTTCCAACAGCAACCGCCAGACAGTCCACTCCCGTTTCGGCAATAAACCTCTTCATCTCTTCTGGATTGGTCAGATAATCTTCTGGATTGTCGTAATTGCCGTCTTCCTTTATTACACCAGAAACAATGCCGTCTCCTACATGACCAAGCTCTGCCTCCACCGTTGCCCCATATTTGTGTGCATAGTCTGCTGCTTCTTTTGACAATCTGACATTTTCCTCAAAAGGATATTCAGAAGCATCATACATAACAGAAGTAAAGCCGGCATCCACACATCGTTTTAAGAAATTCATATCTCTCGCATGATCAAGATGAAGACATACAGGAACACTCGCTTTCTTCGCCAAATCTTTCAGGCTCTCTGTCCAGTAGGTAAGCATTTTTTCATTGCCCTGCTGTAAGTCTGGAGTCAGTCCCATAACAATAACCGGCGATTTCTCTTCTTCTGCCGCTTCCACGATAGCCATTGCCATCTCAATTGTGCTTGCATCAAATGCCCCTACCGCGTAATGTTCTCTTCTTGCCTTCTCAAGCATTTCTTTAATATTTACTAACGCCATATCATTTTTCCTTTCTATTAATACTTTTCATGATAAGTTTTATAATTTTTCCTGTTTTTACTTGTATTTTCCATTACTTGCTTATGCATACTTACTCATTCTTTCTTTCAATCTATCTCATCAACATACCGCCTGTTGCATCAAAGGTAATCCCCGTATAGTAATCCGCACATTTTGATGCTAAGAATACCGCTGCCTGTGCGACCTCCTCGGGCTCAGCTACTCTTCCAATTGGAATTCTTCCATTATAATAATCTGACTTTGCCTTCAACGCTTCCTCTGTCATCGGTGTCCTCACCATTCCGGGGGCTACCATATTTACATTAATTCCATATTTTGCGACTTCTCTTGCAAGAGAAATACTAAAGCTTACAAGTCCTGCTTTTGATGCTGCATAATGTGCATGTCCTGTTGTTGATCCGTGAAATGCTGCCTGCGAAACAATGTTAACAATCTTTCCTTTCTGCTGAGCAGCTATCTTTTCCTGCACAAATTTCTGACACAGCAAATATGGTACTTCTAAATTCACACGAATCGTCCGCTCAAAATCTTCTGGCTTCATATCTACTACATATGCTGTCGGCCAGATTCCAGCATTATTAATCAAAACATCAATACTTCCCAAATCCTTTTTTATGACATCAAAGATGAAATCCACACTTGAAAGCTCTGAAAAATCCACACAATATCCCTGAATCCGCTCATCCTGATATTTTTCCCGAAGTTCCATCATTATCTCATGCACTTCCTTCTCTCTTCGTCCTGTAACGACTGGAATTCCTCCTTCCTGTGCAATAAGTTCTGCTATCGCCTTCCCAAGTCCTTTTGTGCTCCCTGTTACTAAAACTACCTTATCTTTTAAACCGTAATCCATTCTGTCACCCCTGTTTCACAAAAAACGGCTAAAGTCTTCTTTTTCTCAAATTTAAGAAAAGAAAACTTTAGCCGTAGTACTTAATCTTATACAACTTAATCTATTTTGTTCTGGAAAAATTATAACATATGCACAAAGAGACTGTCAATAAAATAAAAAGAATACATTAAGTTAACTATATTATACCAAAAATAATTCCTCATATGTTTAAAAAACACTTGGAAATATCCCTTTAGATTCTATCATTTTATCCGCAAAAACTATTTCTTCATTTCCATTAGTGCAACTAACTTCCTGGCAGCGAATATTGCAAATGCCTCATCATTAATATGTGCATCCACGTCAATGACTTCAACAAGAGGATTGTTTATCACTTTCTTTAATGTAATAAATAACGCCTGGTCTTCCCTCGGGCCATAGTATTCGCTTCCCACTTTATCATTCATAGAAATTCCCTGAAGTGGAAGTAGCAATACCGCATTATTCTTACACTGATTCAGTTTCTCGCCAACTTTAATACCAAATGTAACATTTTCCTCTATATTACTCTTTACAACTGTGATAGCCGGATTATGCATATAGACAACTCTATCCTTATATTTTTCAGGGAGACTCTCTCTTTCACCAAATGTAATCATATCTGCAGCACCTACCGATACCACCTGCGGAACACCATTCAATGCAGCCGCATCTAAACGTCCTGTACCAGCTGCCATAATACCTCCGGCAATTTCATCAATCCATTCTGTTGTTGTCAGATCTAATACACCATCTACAATTCCACTGTTAATCAGAGATTCCATCATCTTTCCGCCAGTTCCCGATGCATGGAAAATAATCACCTCGTACCCTTCCTGCTCAAGATATTCTTTCGCACACATAACACATGGCGTCGTTACTCCGTACATCGTAGCTACAATCAATGGCTTTTTGACTGGAATATCTGTATTCTCATGTTCAACCATCCCAACAATAGCATGAACCGCATGTGTCAGTACCTGCGAGGAAATACGGTTAATTCCTGCTACATCCACAATGGAAGGCATCATCAAAATATCACTTGTTCCCACATATCTTGACACATCTCCAGATGCCATCGTTGATACCATGATTTTAGGAACACCTAATGGTAATAACCTCATGCACGGAGTCACAAGAGAAGTTCCGCCTGTGCCACCCAAAGCAAGAACGGCATCAAACAGCTTCTCCGCATATAACTTTGGAATCAAGGCACAAAGCCCCTTAGACATCACTTCCATGGCATATCCCCGGTCTTTTTTCTCCTGCAATTCGGCAACGCTTCCTCCTCCCAAAACAGCAACCGAATCATGATTAATATCTGGTGAAAAAGCCTCCTTATAAATGCCAGCATGAATCGTTAATGTTCGTAATCCCAGATTCTCTATTTTATTTTTTACATAGAGATATTCCTCTCCCTTTGTATCAAAAGTGCCAATTAACGCTATTGTCTTCATTTTTCCCTTCTCCAAGAAATCAACTTCTTTCCAAAAATTATCCTAAAATGTGTTTGAAATCTACTGGGGATATACAGATACCTTTTAATTTTTCAAACATACTTTATTTTATTATAATAAAATTACTCCACAATTACTGGGAATAATTCAGAGTAATATTAGGAGAAAAATGGTTTTGTAAATATTATATTTTTTATCATATATTAAAAACTTCGCCATCCTCCGGAACCCACACATTTCCCTTGTAAAATTGCTTTGCTTCCTCTGTATACCGCTCTTTTCGCTTTTTCCCGGTCTGGTCTTCAGTATGCCAGATTAACAGATTCTTTACCTTTAAATCCTGTGCAATCTTACTTGCCTCTTTTACCGTTTGATGTTGATATTGGTACGCATGAAACTTCGGTTCTTCATCAAATAAGCAGAAAGCTTCGGATAATAGCCAATCTACATTTTTACTATATTTTTTACCATTTTCTTTCAACGGCTCATCTCCAGCAAATACCAGTTTCTTTCCATTATCATACTCCATCAAAAAACCATATTGTTTCGCTTTTGTAGAACCAATATCAAAAAATGTAAAATCATAATTTAAAATATGTTTCCTTTCATGGTCTTTTACCAAAACAAACTTAATTCTTGTCTCCAAAAAAGCCTGGCTTCGTTTCTTAAGAATCATGCGGCACACATGTAATACCTTTCCCAATACTACATCGTTTCCGTAAAGATAAAAATCCCCCTCATATTCCTCCAGTTCTAACAACTCCGCAATCGTGCGAATTACCCATATCATCCCTAAAAAATGATCGGTATGTTCATGGGAAAGAAAGGCATAATGAAGCTTCTTCCAATTAAGATTCATAGTATCAAATGCCCGCAAGATGTCACTGCCCCCTGTCCCGTCCACAAGAAATAACTGATCATCTTCCTCAAAAACACAGGAGGTATTGATATATTTACTTACTGTTGCTGTTCCAGTGCCGATGATGTGCATTTTCATTGTAAAATCTCCTTTGTATTTTCTTTGATTAATACTTCCTTCTTTCCAGCGGATTCCCTTTCGGGTTTCTATGTAATCAGAGGGTTACAGGTCTCCGTTTCACTTCGGTCGTTGCAAAACGAGTGCCACTGGCACTCAGCAACCTCTGTTGAAAGACTAACCGCCTACCGTTATGGTAACACTCATGTTCGGATTATAACATATATCCTTTATCGTCACAATATGTCATTTTAATCCCCATAACTTACATTATATTGTTACAAAAAAGAACCCATACCATCTAGCATGAGTCCTTAAAAAAATCCTATCCCTTTCTATTTCACTTTCAGCCCTTTAAAAATCTTCGCATAAGTCTTCTTCACTTTCTTCGGCACCTTAATTTACCATCTTTTTATTTACACCCTTAAATGCCTTCTTGCTGGCTGTTTTCTTGGTGAGTTTTGTTGTCTTGATCTTTACACTTAACTGCTCTTGCGTTCTGGTTTTTCTGTTCTTTTTTCGGTTAAACCGAAATCTAAAGATAAAAAAATAAGTCTATCATATGGCACGCCATATACAGATTCAATTTTTCTTAAAATCGGGATATCTGGATATGATTTTCCTCTTTCATAATTTCCTAATGTGTCTGTACTTACTCCAATTTTTTGTGCTGCCTCTGATTGTTTTAACCCATTCAATTCTCTGGCAAGTTCTAATGATACTCTCATTTCACTTGAAACTCCCATCTTATTTCTTCCTTTCTTATTTTGTATCTGTATTATAATTTGGTTTAACCGAATTTTTTTCGGTTTATCTTGATTTTTTTCGTTTTTACCGTATAATCAAATCAAACAAGGAGGAACACCAAATGAGTAATCTGGGAAATAAGCAAATAATGGCTAATAATATAAGGTATTATATGAATATTCACTCTGTATCTCAAACAGAAATATGTAATACATTAGGATTTAAAATGCCAACTTTCTCTGACTGGGTTAATGCTAAAACTTACCCACGAATTGATAAAATAGAATTAATGGCCAATTATTTTGGCGTAACAAAAGCTGATTTAGTAGAAGACCATTCTTCTCGTTCTCATCTGACTCAATGTCAAACTAAAGATGAAGAAACCTTAGTTCTCTCTTATAGAGAATTAAATGATATTAACAAAAAAAAAGTGTCGCATACACAAACAATCTCTTATCAACTCAACGTATGGAAGACGAACTCCGCACCGCTCACGCCCGCACTGATATAGAAGCAACTCCAGAAGGAATCCAAAGTGATTTAGATATTATGAATGATGATAGCTTATGGGATTAAGAAAGGAGAATTTTATTGTTTCAAATTATTTATGGTAAAAAGGCTATCAAATTTCTAAAGAAACAAGATAAGCCTACACAAAAATGTTTGATGACCGCCATCTCCAGATTACCATTAGAAGGTGATATAAAAAAGTTACAAGGAGCTTCTGGTTATCGCCTGCGTGTCGGTAATTTTCGAGTATTATTTGATGTAAATGGTGTTATCATTGATATTATTGATATTGGTAATCGTGGATAGATTTATAAAGGAGTGTGATTATATGTCTAATGTAAAAGAAAGAATCTTTGGTGCTGTTACTATCATGAGCGATGAAGATGCTGAGAAAGTCTGGAATTTAATTCAGGCAACATTTTTGCTTAACAATGTAGAAGAAGTTACTCCTGATCCAGATGAAATCGCTGCTCTTAATGCATATCATTCTGGTGACCCTGATTATCAGCCTGCAATGTCTCAGGAAGAAGTTTTAAAGGAACTAGGATTATAGCAAATCGCTACATGGGAAGGTGGTGTCTCACTTGACATATGAACAGCTTTTAGATGCTGCCGATCAGGAGGGTCTGGCAGTAAAAGAACAACCACTCTCTACTCATGATGGTCTGATTATTGGAAGTCACATAGCAATTTGAAAGTATATTACCTGCTTACAAATATGGTTGCAGGAACTTACATGAGATGGCAGAGCATCTCGATGTTACAGAAGAATTTTTAAAAGATGCACTGGATGCATATCTCTTAAAATATGGAAAATGTACTGTAGTAGATAATTACATGGTATTTTTTGAACCATTAGGAGTTGTAGATATGAATTATGGAATTGAATAAGCGATTAGAAAAACTAATAAAGGCACTCAAAATGAATCAAAAAGGACTGTTTCTCCTAAAACATGGGACGATATTGAAGAAGTTGAACCAAATGAAGTTGATTTAGCCATGTTAAAAGAAGTCGAAGAAAACTCCGATTGTCATGAATTTATTTCACAAGAAGAGGCTATGAAAGAATTAGGATTATAGTTTAAAATATTTAAATATCTTCATCAAAGCCAAGGGATAACCTTGGCTTCTTTTTTACGCTTAAATAAAAATGAGGACAATTCTCTATTTTTTAATATCTATATGCATTTTTTCGACATTTTTCCGCTTTTATTGTATAATTGAAAATGAAACATTTTAGTTTCAATTCATATGTTATTACGGAGGAAAGGTACCATGGGATTATCAGATATTTTTAATATCGGCAATATAAAGAAGGAGAATGAAGAACTAAAAGAAATGCTTACACCTGATATGAATGATGCCATTGATCTACAACATAAAATCAACGATTTTAATAAGTAACTTTCATCTCTTGAATCTGAACTCAATAAGAAAAAGCAGGAAATAGAAGCAAAATCTAAAGAATTAGATAAGATTTCAAAGGATATCATTACTTTTTCAGATGAAGTGCTAGTTCAGGAATATGGTCTTTATCAACCTCGATATAATTTTATGTCATCTGATGTTTATAAGGGACGCTTAACCACCATTCGAAATCAACAAAAACAAATGATAAAACAGGATATTGCTGCCTCTGGTAATACAGACTGGACGGTAAATAACAATAAAGCTAAAGGTCGTAAAATGGTTAATGACATGAAAAAATTATTACTACGAGCCTTTAACAGCGAATGCGATGAGACCATCGGAAAAGTAAAATATAATAATATAGAAACTTCCGTACGGAAAATCGTAAAAAGCGCCGAACAAATTCAAAAATTAGGAACCATCATGAGTGTATATATTAATCAATCCTATATAGATTTAAAAATAGTAGAATTATATCTGGCTTTTGAATACCAACAGAAAAAGCAACAGGAAAAAGAAGAACAACGTGAACTTCGTGCCCAGCAACGTGAAGAAGCAAAACTCAAAAAAGAAATTGAAGAAAAGCGAAAAAAAATTAAGAAAGAACAGACCCATTACCAGCAGGCACTTAAAAATCTTCTGTCCCAAATCAAAGAACATGGTGAGACCGAGGATTTGATCGCAAAAAAAGCGGAATTAGAAACTGAACTTTCCAATATTGATAAGTCCATAAAAGATATTGATTACAGAGAAGCAAACCAGAAAGCCGGATATGTATATGTTATTTCAAATGTAGGGTCTTTTGGTGAAAATATTTATAAAATAGGTATGACAAGAAGATTAGAACCGCAAGATAGAGTAGATAAGCTTGGAGATGCCTCTGTTCCGTTTAAATTCGATGTTCATGCCATGATATTCTCTGATAATGCTCCTGCTCTGGAGGCAGCTTTACATCGAGCTTTCGAAGACAGAAAGTTAAATATGGTTAATACCAGACGAGAATTTTTCTATGTAACACTCGATGAGATAAAGCAGGTTGTTAAGGAAAACTTTGATAAAACTGTGGAATTTATAGACTTCCCCGATGCTGAGCAATATAGGACATCTTTAAAGATGAGAGAACAATTGCTCGCATAATATTAAAAAAAGAGACCAGAGATGCCATATAATATCATCATTTATACTGTTCTCTTTTTATTTATAAAAATTTTATCTAACCAAATATCTGTTCAATACTTCTATAAGTTTATCCTTATATTTATACAAATCATTCAATGATTCGATGTAAAAACGAATAAATTTTTTATTTTCATCTGGAATCAATAATTGCTTTTTCCTTGTATCCAGATTAATTCTGCATATCTGCTTCCAACTATTATTCTTATAAAGTATCCCAAAATAACTCTCTGTGTCCTTATATTTGATATCTTCAATAGGCACAGTATCAGCTAACATACCACGAATAATATTAAAGGACTCAATTTCTGCCTCTGTTGTCACAATTTTAGATACTGGCTCTTCATTCCCCTGTTCTTCCGTATTTTCTGTTTCATCTTACATGGTATCAAAAACCTCATTTAATTTTTGATTTACGATATCATTTATAAAAGCTGAAAATGCTTTCCTAACCATAGGTTTGAATTTCTCAACCATATTTTTGTTTTTCTTACCAGTATATATGTCATTAAGTACAAATCGGACAAATTCATCTGATGGAGTATCAAACTCATCTTCGAAAACTTTTTTAATAAGAGTACTATATTTTAATTCTTCTGCAGCTTTGTATATATTAGATTTATCAAATGTCTCTTTTCTAAATTTCATTAATGCCTTTATTCCTGATTCATTTATATTTTCGAGATTCACCTCTACAAATGGTTCTAAATCCATGATATTATCTTTTTCAAGATCTGTATAGAATCTATAAACAATGCCATTTGTAAGTATTCCAAATTTAACTGGAGCTGCGGCAAAATATCTAAATAATTGACTTGCGTGCTTATCTAAATCTTCGTTACAGGATTTGCATTCTACAAATATGCATGGCTTTCCGTCTATAATAATCGCATAATCTACTTTTTCTCCCTTTTTAATGCCTACATCTGCTACATATTCTGGAAAAAATTCTGTAGGATTAAATACATCATACCCTAAAATCTGAAAAAATGGCATAATAAAAGAGGTTTTTGTTGCTTCCTCTGTAACTACTGAGTTTTTTAATGTCGATATTCTTTTTGACAACTGCTTAATTTGTTCATTGAAATCCATAATACTATTTTCTCCTAATTGTATAATTTTTTTATTATATAATATCAATTTTTGTTCATAATTTATATTGACAAATCGTACAAAATATATGTTCATCTAAACTAACTGGATACTTAATGATATTTTTCTGAAACCCAAAATGAATAATATGCTACAAACCAGGATATACTTGAATTATCTGACTCAATATGATATATTGAAGTCAGAAAAGAGTAAATGGTGATATCATTTATGCACCAAAAACCCCTCGGTACCGCTAATACCGAGGGGTTTTATTTGGGGCTTGGTTGCCGTTGTTCTTTACTTCTTCTTCCGGCCAAACCACTTGCTAAGTAACTTCATAATCATCTCAACAATGATTCCTGAAATAATACCAGCCAATACCGAAAAAAGAAAAGAGTATAATGATATCATTTGTGCACCTCCCTTCCGTCACCAGTATAGGGAGCGGCAACGATGGGATTATAACATAATTTTCTAAAAAAGTCTTAAAAAATTAATAAAATCTTAATTTCTTAAAATCTCAATTTGTGATATAATCAAAATATAAAAAAACAGTTGACATAATATAGATATTATAGTAGACTAATATAGTTTTTTTGCCAGTTAGTATATAATTGATAATATAGAGAAACAAGAGTCTAAGAACTCGTCAATGAGGCATTGCGACCTCGCACCTAAAAAGGATTACATTCAAAATGTAATCCTTTTTATTTTGTCCTTTTTTATGTTATAATGTCTTTAATTATAATATGGGAGGAAATTATATTGAATGATGTAAAATTAAAAGACTTATATATGGGGCTACCTGATGGAGAAGTTGAAGCTCGTGATAAAAGATTTCAAGAACTTTTCTTTGATCCCAACAATAAATATAATGAAATAATAAATAGCAATGAAAAATTTTTGATTATTGGAAGTAAGGGAACTGGAAAAACTTATCTTTCTAAATATATTGTAGAACAATCTCCTTCTAAACAGACCTGCATCATAGTTGATCCTAAAAATTTTTGGATATGTAAACTCATAAATATTGATGAGCAAGAATTAACAAATGATTATATTTCAGTATTGTGCAAATGGTTTTTACTATATGAAATTGCAAATTCATTATTAAATAAGCATCGTTGGCTTAAACATCTTCCCAGATGCAAGCTAAATAAGCTGAGAAAATTTATGCTTGAATACAATGATGACACATTTTATAAAATAGTATCTTTATCTACTACTAATAATCAAGAGATTACTGGAAATCTTTCTCACGGTATTTCTCACTCTGACAAGTTACAGACTTCGAATTTTCAACACTCTGCCGGAATTAAAACATCTGATGGGGTTTCTTATGAGAGTACCCGCAAGAGATTTTTTGATTTAATTGATTATTTTGAACAACTCGTTTTTGATTGTTTTCAAATAAACGACCATCTACTTATTATTTTAGACGATTTAGATGAATTAAAAAAGGAAGCTGGTGAACAAAGCGAAAATATTATATATAATTTGATAACCGCTGCCAAAAAATATAATTTTTATTTTAATTCTCGTGCCAAGAGTCTTAAAATAATCATGCTATTGCGCAGTGATATATTAAATAAAATGCAGGGAAATCATCCTAATCTAAATAAAATAAAAACCTCCTGTTCCATAGATTTATATTGGTTACTTGACTCTACTCATGATAAATGGGACCATCCTTTAATTAGTATGATTTTTCATAAAATAAGGGCTTCCTGCGAACCCTATAAAAATCGTTCAAACAAAGAACTATTTGAAATATTATTTCCTGAATCAATTGACAAGAAAAATCCTCTTGACTTCTTATTAGATCATAGTCTTGGGCGACCTCGTGACATTGTTACATTTCTAAACTGTGCAAAAAAAGAATTTCCGGAGAGAACGTGTTGTTCAGCTACAGTTTTAAAAGAGACTAGAAAAATTTATGCTACAGATTTTTATAATGAAATGCTCAATCAAGCTTCTTTTTACAAAAGTAGTGCTTATAGTACGCAATGTTTAAAATTAATAGCTGGAATTAAAAGACCATCTTTTTCTTATAGTGATATCCAAACTCTTTATGAAGAAAACCGAACTTCTTATAGCGAAATTGATAATCTTGATGATGCCCTACATTTTCTTTATGAATTAGGGGCCATAGGGAATGCGTGGAAATCAAAAAAAGGAAAACATCGTACCTGTTGGTATTATAAAATAGATGCTATAGATGAGGTTGATTTATCCCAAAATTTCACTATTCATTATGGTCTAAGGAAAAAATTTTCATTATAGCCTTTTAACATTTTTCAACATTTCCTTGCACATATGTTCTGCACGCTGTATAATGACCCTATAAACGGAAAAAATCCGGTACTTGCCATACCGGATTTCTAGTAACCTATCAACCAGGATGGCTGATAATCTTTACATCACTTAGATTATACCACGCATCCTGCATTTTGCATAGGGTGTATTTTTTATACCCTTTTTTCGAAAGGATGATTTTCATGGGAAAAGTTAGCACACGAAAACGCGGAAAAACCTGGCAGTATTATTTTCAATTGGCCAGTGTGAATGGAACGAGAAAATGGAAAACCGGTAGCGGATACCGAACAAAGGCGGAGGCTCAGGCAGCCGGCACAAAAGCTTTGGCTGAATATAATAGCACTGGTATTGCTTTTAAGGTCTCGGAGCAATCTGTAGCTGACTATTTCGACTACTGGATGGAGCATTATGTAGAACAAGAACTTGCAGAGACAACTGTAAATACATACAAGAAAAGGATCCGTCTTTATATTAAACCTTATATTGGTTCTTACAAACTTAAAAATGTACAGGGAGAAACCTTACGAAACTTTCTGGCCGAGTTACACCGAACTGGTATGAGTAGAAATACTCTTACTTGTATTAAGGGAATGTTGACATCTGCATTTGGATATGCGACTGTACAGGCAAAGTTCATTTCTGTGGATCCGTCTTACAAACTGACACTTCCAAATAAAAGGAAAGATTCCGAGGTAGGCACAAGGAAAGAGAATCATATTTTTGTTGAAGAAGATATGTGGAATGCGATTATTGAACGCTTTCCAGAAGGCCATCCTTCCCACCTTGCTCTGATGCTTGGCTATTATTGTGGATTACGTCTTGGAGAGGTCTATGGATTAACCTGGGATTGCGTAGACTTTGAAAACAAAACAATTACAATAAATAAACAAATGCAAGAACCTTCTGGATGTGGTAAGTGACTTCTGTATGTACCTAAGTACGATTCATCCAGAACAGTTACTGTTGGTAACAATGTTCTTGCCTTGCTAAAAAGAACGCTGGAATTTCAATTGACTAATAAAGAAACCTGCGGAGAATATTATCAAGAAAATTACATGAACTATGATGAAGAAACACACAGCCTTCTTTCACTTAATGATTTAAGGCCTGTACATTTTGTAAATGCTAAACAGGGTGGTCTTCTGGCTCACCCACGAAATATGCAGCACACTTCCCGCAGCATTCATGGTAAAGCAAAGAACTGTACTCTTATCAGTGAAGAATGGGACTTCCACAGTTTACGACATACTCATGCAACAATTCTTTATGAGGCAGGTGTTCCAATGCCACTGATCCAGAAAAGACTCGGGCATATTAATATTCAGACAACAAAACGCTACACAGATCATGTTACTAAGAAAATGCTTTCTATGCTTGATGAAGTAATAAATGGTGACAACATTGACAACAACTTAGAGTAAATGTTGTCAATATGTTGTCAAAACACAAAAATCGGGAGCCGAACGACTCCCGATAAATTTTTGTAAATCTCGTAAAACCTAGAATCTACCTGCCTTAGCAGCCTCCTCTACGGATACAGCTACAGCTACTGTAGCTCCAACCATAGGGTTGTTACCCATTCCGATAAGTCCCATCATCTCAACGTGAGCTGGTACGGAAGAAGATCCTGCGAACTGTGCATCAGAGTGCATACGTCCCATTGTATCTGTCATACCGTAGGAAGCTGGACCTGCTGCCATGTTATCTGGGTGAAGTGTACGTCCTGTACCACCACCGGAAGCTACGGAGAAGTATTTCTTTCCTGCTTCTAATCTTTCTTTCTTGTATGTTCCTGCTACTGGATGCTGGAAACGAGTTGGGTTTGTGGAGTTACCTGTGATAGAAACGTCAACATTTTCTTTCCACATGATTGCAACACCTTCACAAACGTCGTTTGCACCATAACAGTTAACTTTTGCACGTAATCCGTCAGAGTAAGATTTACGGAATACTTCTTTTACAGTGTTTGTGTATGGATCGTATTCTGTCTCAACAAATGTGAATCCGTTGATACGGGAAATAATCTGTGCTGCGTCTTTTCCAAGACCGTTTAAGATAACACGTAAAGGTTTCTGACGAACTTTGTTAGCCTTTTCTGCGATACCGATAGCACCTTCTGCTGCTGCGAATGACTCATGTCCTGCTAAGAAAGCAAAACATTCTGTGTCTTCTTCAAGAAGCATTTTTCCAAGGTTACCATGTCCAAGACCTACTTTTCTGTTCTCTGCTACAGAACCAGGGATACAAAAAGCCTGAAGTCCTTCACCGATTGCTGCTGCTGCTTCAGAAGCTTTTCTTGCACCTTTTTTGATGGCGATTGCTGCACCTACTGTATATGCCCAGCAAGCGTTTTCGAAGCAGATAGGCTGAATGCCTTTTACCATGCCGTATACGTCAAGGCCTGCATCTTTTGTGATTTTTTCTGCTTCTTCTAAGGAAGCGATTCCATAGCTGCTTAATACGGAATTAATTTTATCAATTCTTCTTTCATATGATTCAAATAAAGCCATTCTTCTCTACCTCCTTAATTAGTCAATTACCTTGTCTGTTCTAGGGTCGATAATCTTAGCTGCGTCAGCTACACGGCCATACTGACCTGCTGCTTTTTCCCATGCTGTGTTAGGATCATCACCTTTTTTGATGAAATCTGTCATTTTTCCAAGATTTACAAACTGGTAACCGATAATTAAGTCGTCTTCGTCCAGAGCGATTCCTGTTACATAGCCTTCTGCCATTTCAAGGTAACGAGGTCCTTTCTGAAGAGTTCCGTACATAGTACCTACCTGGGAACGAAGTCCTTTACCAAGGTCTTCAAGTCCAGCACCAATCTGAAGTCCGTCTTCAGAGAATGCAGACTGAGAACGTCCATAAACGATCTGTAAGAAGAGTTCACGCATAGCTGTATTGATAGCATCACATACAAGGTCAGTATTTAATGCTTCCATAACAGTAAGACCTGGAAGAATCTCAGATGCCATAGCTGCAGAATGTGTCATACCGGAACATCCGATTGTCTCAACTAATGCCTCCTGAATTATACCTTCTTTTACGTTTAAGGTTAATTTGCAGGCACCCTGCTGTGGAGCACACCAGCCAACACCATGTGTAAAACCAGAGATATCCTTAACCTCTTTTGCTTTTACCCATTTTGCTTCTTCTGGAATCGGAGCTGCTCCGTGATGTACGCCCTGAGCCACTGGGCACATGTTCTGTACTTCTTGTGAGATAATCATGTTATTACTCCTTTCGGTATAAATTGATTTTTACTAAAATAACTTACATTCCGTAAGTAATCCCTAAGTCAAGACTTTTGTTTGTCTTCACAGTTTATTATTTTCTCACAAAAATTGCTTTTCGTCCATACTTTTTTTTAATTTTCGACAGAATTTTTGATAGAACTTTCACAATTCTCTCAATTTTTTCTCAATAAAGCAGTATTTTTGTGGTTTTATATGTTCTATTCCGTTGTTCCTTCACTCTCCATCTCATTACGATGAGTGCTTGAAGCATCTGATTCGGAAGTGCTGTCGGTCTGATCAGGAGCCGTACTTCCAGAAACTTCTGTTTCCTTTTGGGCAGTCTGTTCTGCCTTCTGTTTCTGATAAGCTTCTTTAAAAATGTCCTTCATTTTTGCGATGGCCGCTTTTTCCGCATGATACCAGATTGTTTTGCCATTCATATTTGTTACAGTGAAATATTCATCATATATCACAAGCTTCATTGTATTTCCATGATGGTAAAAAGTATAGGTTCTGCCTTTACTTACTTTTTTTGCCGCTTTTTTGCCCCATTTTTTCTTTGCACGGGCTTCATTCGACTTTTTCTTACTCATCTGGTCAATATAGGTTGCAACAGAAGAAGCAGCCTCGTTCTCATAGCATCTTCCTTTATCATTGATAATTAAAGGTGCATCTGCTAAGCGATGGAATAGTTTGGAGTTTGGATAGCCATTTCTGAAATGTAAAAATGCATCGCCGATAGCGGAAGCATTATAGGCATAATAAACATTGTTCGGCAAATCAGTAAACACAATGTAATTACCGCCATATACCATGATTTCATAAATAGCATTATCTTCATCATAAAGGATATATTCGTATCCTGGCCCGTACTTTTCCTTCACCTCATCTGGCGTATATTTTGTTGTTTTATCTGCTCTTGACGCAATAGTTGTTGCTAAAGAAAATACTGCTTCTCCCTCTATAAATTCACTGCCATCCATGTTGTCAGCATAGCCCACTTCAAGTTTTACAAGATGATCCCGAGATATCTTTTCAAGGTAATCACTGGCTCTTTGCTCATCCTCTGTCATGTCGTTCTCTGCATCTACTTTTGATTTCAGGGACTTATTCTGTTTTTTCAGCTTTTTATTTTCTTTTTGCAGTTCTTTATAATAACTTGACTCAAGTACCTTTTTCTTTGAAGCCTTACAGCCGGTAAGAGAAAATATCAATACCAGACTTATCAAAAGAACTACATATTTACTTCTTCTTCCTCTTTTCATGATGTCCTCTGATTTTCTTAATATTCTTCTTTCTGGACTACTTCGTTTTTATTTTTATAGATGGAGTGGCCAGCAACATATCCTCTTACGCTGGATAATGGATATATGTTACTGTGTCTTCCCACGATAGTTCCTGGATTTAATATAGAACCACAACCAACTTCTACATAATCTCCAAGAATTGCTCCAATCTTCTTCATATGTGTCTCAATCTTTGTATCATCTAAATGAACCTCTACTAACTTTTTGTCAGACTTTACATTAGAAGTAATAGAGCCTGCTCCCATATGGGATTTATAACCGAGAATAGAATCTCCTACATAATTATAATGAGGAACCTGTACTTTATCAAACAAAATAACATTTTTAAGTTCAGTAGAATTACCTACTACAGCTCCCTCTCCTACGATAGCGTTGCCACGGATAAAGGCACAGTGGCGAATCTCTGCATCCGGACCAATAATTGCCGGGCCATTAATATACGCTGTTGGCGCAACCATAGCAGATTTTGCTACCCACACATGTTCTTTTACTTCTTCATACTCATCTTGGGAAAGAAGCATTCCTACTTCCATAATGAAGTCATGAATCTTTGGAAGAACTTCCCACGGATAGGTGTTCTCCTCAAATAATACAGATGCGATTGTTCTGTTAAAATCCTGAAATAATTCCCTATTTTCTAATCGTTTCATTTTCTTTTCTGGCTGCAAACAGCCTCTCCTTTCTATTTATATCTATGTTACTATCTCTTTGTGACATCCTCTCCACCTGTAGAGGTGGGGCTTCCCAACCTCGGCAAGTTTGGTTCTCGTTTGATAACACTATATGCTAAGCATATGCGAGCTATCCCCGTGTGTCCCACGGAATGATTGTATACCATTCTCACACAGCCAAAAGTTTTAGCAAATAAAATCTTCTGTTCATCATTCGGGTATATTCTGAATTTATATGCTCTGTTTGCCACCATGCCTCTTCCTTTTCCGCGAAAACCCACCTGCGATACTTGACCACAATCACAAGATGATAGTATAGTAAGAATACTAAATGTGCGTTATTATCTCAATTTATTGTATCTCAATTTTTTATTATGCGACTAATGATACTATACTATATTTAGGATGCTCTATCAAGTAGGTAGCAGACGCAATTTATCTCCCAATCTCCCACCTTAGAGGTCGGAGTCTTCTTGCTGTAAGAGGATAAATTCAAGCCTGTGGAGGATTTGTATCTATAAATTCAAGCCTCCAGTTATACCTTCCAGTCTTTTCATCTTTTTCATAGTAAAAATAAGCTGAGAACTTATTGCCACGTTTACTTACGCAGCCTCTGAAGCCTACCTTTCCATGCTCTAGCAAAATCTTTACCATCTCGTAAGATACTTTTTTTCCAAGAGAGGTAATAAAACGGTCATCTTTCCAGATGGCAAACTTGCAGCCTTTTTTCCATCCTGAACAGCCAAATGCCCTTGCTGTCTCTACAACTGGAGCCCCACATTCCGGACAGATACCGGCAGGTTCCGTGTGCAAAGGTTCTAATGTAACAGGCCCGCCGAATACTTTATCATTCTTTATTTTGTCAACAGATTCAATGACAAACTGCTCTATCATTGCGAGAAAATCGTCTTTTGTAAATTTCTTTCGCTCAATATCTGACAATGTTTTTTCCAGACGGCCTGTATATTCCAGATCAAAAAGTTCTCTTGCCGGAAATGTTTCTACAAGTATTTTTCCTAAATCTGTACAGCTTAAGCTCTTGCCCTTTGCCTTAATATATCCCGCATCTTTTAACTTTTTAATGGTTTCCGCACGGGTTGCCGGTGTACCGATACTAAATCCACTCAAAATGGCCATCATCATCTGTTCTTCTTCTTTTTCCTCATATTTCTTCCCGCAGGTTTCCATAACTTTAAGAAGTGTCTTTTCCGTATGTGGTTTTGGTGGTTTTCGCTCTACTTCGTTAATTTCTGACTTTATAAGAGGCAGAACATCTCCCTTTTTCACTGCTGGAAGAATTGTTTCTTTGGCATCAATACCTTCGATTAATTTCCAGCCTGCTTCAAGCTGTACCTTTCCTTTTGCGACAAACTCTCCCGGAATATCTGTATTCTGCATTTTTATGTGAAGTACTGTATCTTCTGCAACTGCGATTGGCATAAATTGTGCTAAAAATCTGTTTTTCACAGCTTCATATACAATTCGTTCTGACTCATTTAAGCTTCCTGGCTGCATGTAGGTTGGAATAATCGCTGAGTGACTTTCTACTTTTTTACTGTCAAAAATACGCTTTGTACTTTTAAACTGTATCATCTCTTCATAAGGGCAGCTTTTTTTATGGATATTCAAAACCTTAGCTGTTTTTTCCTTGAGGCTTTCGTCAAGGACAACACTCGCCGTTCTTGGATAAGTAATAAACTTTTTCTCATACAATTGCTGTGCCGTCTTTAATACCCTGTCAGAAGTCCACCCTTTATATTTTGAAGTTATATAGCCCTGAAGACCTGACAGATTAAAAAGATAGGGAGGGTACTCTTTCTTATTTGTTATCTTTTTGGAAACAACTTCACCATTTTTATCTTTAATCTTTTCCTGAATCTCTTTTAATTCTTCGGGATTATCGAACTTTTCCCCAGCTTTTATATAATAAATACTGTCGAACTTCTTTTTGTCTTCCGTCTGAAAAATGCCCTTTAATTTATAATATTTTGTCACTTTAAAGTCCGCAATTTCTTTATCCCTGTCATAGATTATCTTAAGTGTCGGCATCAGCACTCTTCCAACATTCAACAGACGGATATTTTTCTGGTTACGGTATTTCAAGGTAGCAACTGAAGTAAGGTTGATTCCAATAAGCCAGTCTGCAATCTGCCTGCCAAAACCTGCGTCCTGCAATGATTTCATTTCTTCATTTGGCTTTAAATTCTGTAACCCTCTGTTTACTTCCTCTGCTGTCCACTCATTTAATAAGATTCGTTCTACCGGCTTTTGTGGGGAAATGTAATTAATAATTTCATCTGCGATGATCTGCCCTTCTCTGTCATCATCCGTTGCAGAAATAATTCCCTCTACATCCGATCTTTCCATCAGGCTTTTTATAATATCCATCTGCTGGACAACACCACTATCCGGTTTATCTTTATTCTTTCCATCAGACTTTATCTTATATAAAAACTTTTCCGGAATATAGGGAAACTTCTCAATCTTCCAGCTTCGCATCTCCGGGTCATAATCTCTTGCATCATAGAGCTGCAAAAGATGGCCAAATGCCCAAGTAATTATATAATTCTGCCCTTCAAAATATCCATTCCGCCGGGAAGAAGCGGTGGCATCCGCAATGTTTTTTGCCACAGACGGTTTCTCCGCTATAATTAACTTTTTCATTGAATTCCCTTCTTTCTGGATGTATTTATGTAACGCAAACTACTATAACATAATTTTTTTATTCTGTGAACCTTAGAGCGTGTTTGAAAAATACTCTGGCGGAAATTCTTCTCTTTTCTCATTTTCAAAAAAATGATATACTATTTTCAATAACTATAGTAATTTTCAGTTATACAGCAAGTATTTTTACTGATAATCTACATTTAATCTAATCTGCATCGCTGAAAATTACTACAAATAATCTCACAATATACTCAAAAACGTATACAAAAAGGAGGATTACTTACTATGACACCAAAGCAGGAAGCATGGGCTATTCAGGCCGAGCATGTAATCAAACAGATGGAGCGCAGACACTTTAATGCTTATTACTGTTCTACAAAAGAGGAAGCTTTAACAAAAGCTTTATCCATTATTGAAAAGGGTTCTGTCATTGCAAGTGGAGGCTCAGCTACTTTAGGAGAAGTGGGTCTGCTCGATTACATAAAGAACCATTCTGAAGATTACACCTTTATTGACCGCAGTATTGCAAAAACAGAAGATGAAAAAAGACAGATTCACGCAAAGGCAATTCTGTCTGATTATTATCTTATGAGTACGAATGCATTTACCATCGACGGACAGCTTGTCAACATTGATGGGAACGGAAACCGTGTCAGTGCACTTTGCTACGGTCCAAAGCATGTGGTAATTATTACTGGTATGAATAAGTTAGTTCCTTCTGTAGATGCCGCTTACAAACGAATCCGTCAGGATGCCTGCCCGCCAAACTGTGTACGTCTTGGACTTACTAATCCATGCAGCAAGACAGGCATCTGCGGAGAATGTATGTCTGCATCCTCAATCTGTGACCTTTTCGTTACAACAAGAATGTCACGTTATCCTGATAGAATTCATGTTATCATGGTAGGAGAAGAATTAGGATATTAATTTTTTATCCATTTTTAAAAAATATTTTGCGAGGGTATGTATCAGCTTGTCAAAGTCTAATGGCTTTGCAATGTGTTCATTCATTCCAGCCTCCTTGGCAGCAATAATATCCTCGTTAAATACATTGGCAGTCATAGCAATGACTGGAACCGTTCTGGCATCCTTTCTTTTCAGCTTTCGAATCCTCTTCGTTGCTGTAAGTCCATCCATAACCGGCATCATAACATCCATCAAAATCACATCAAAACTATCACTTTCTGACTGCTCAAAAAGTTCTACCGACTCTAAACCGTTCCTGGCAACTATAATTTCTGCTCCTGCATCTTCAAGAATATACTGTGCCACTTCAAGATTTAAGTCATTATCTTCTACAAGCAATATCTTCATTCCCTCTATAGAAGTTTCTTCCTCTTCTGTCTCTGTTTCTTCGAAACAGACCGTATCAAGCTTTACAGGAAGTGTGATCGTAAAAGTACTTCCCTCTCCCTGCTTTGTCTCAAGGGTAATGGTTCCTTTCATCTTATTAATAAGATTCTTAACAATAGACATACCAAGCCCTGTCCCCTGATAACTAGAGCGATTCTCCGCATGTTCCTGTGTAAATGGCTCAAAAATATGTTCTGCGAATTCCTCACTCATTCCAATTCCTGTATCCGAAACAATAAATTCAAACTTTACATATTCTCCATCACAGGATAACTCTCTTGCCGAAACAAAAATATCTCCCCCCGGATTTGTATACTTAATCGCATTACTTATAATATTTACTAAAATAGAACGAACATAGTTCGGACTGCCACAGACGCATGGATGCTCTATCGCTCCTTCTATATCCTGCTCGATCGTAAGACTCTTTTCGGAAGCAATAATCTCCTGAACTGCCAGCGTACCATTCAAAAGTCTTATCATATCAAACGGCTCTTCCACAAGCTGAATACTTCCCGTCTCAATTTTTGACATGTCAAGAACATCATTAATCAGAGACAAAAGCTGATCGGCTGCCCCACGCATCTTTGAAAGGCATAAATCCATTTTTTCCGGATTATTAAGATGTGCCTGTGCAATATCAAGCATTCCCATCATGCCGTTAATTGGAGTTCGTATATCGTGAGACATATGGGATAAAAACTCCGATTTTGCCCGTACCGCTGCCTCTGCATCCTGTGTCTTTTTTTGCAACAGACGCTGCTGATTATTAACAAAAATCAGCAAAATCGTTATTGTAAGAGAAGTATTGGCCCACGGCATTGTATTAAAGAAACACTGCAGGAAAATCCCAATAAAAAATGGAACAATGTAAAAAACTGGCTGCCATAAAACCTTCCTTTTTTCTGCATTTTTTTCTTTATGAATTCTCCACAAACTAAGCAAAACAGAATATGCATTATAAATATTAGCTATCATCAAAATCTGTGGATACTTATAAATCCATTCTGTCCGATAAGATGCCACTATTATTATACAAAGTACATCAATTGGTATATGTATCGTAATCAAAGGTATACGCTTTTTAAACATATCCGAGCCATATATATTTTCGCTATAGCAAAGGAAAAACAACGATATAGAGGCTACAGAAAAGATAAAAGCCGCATCTAATATAAACAGGACATTCCTCCCTGCAGTCTGCTTAAATAGTATTCCAAACACATCCGATAAATCACAGACACAGACGGCAATCAGCAATTGCAGAATCCACCTTTCTGATTTGCCAAATCCCGGTGTCCTGCTAAGCACATATACCAGAATATTATTAATCAGCATCATAAAAATAACGGTATATATATAACTTATATTCCATGCTTCCATTTTGATTACCCCTTCGAATTATAAATATTTATTCATAACTTTATGTAATACTTTCATTAATTCTTGTTTTTTACAAGCATATTTATGATAGCATATATTGGATCAATTTTCTATATAAAATGTTTTTCTTTAACAATTTCCACTTATTTTCAATCATTTATGACACATAGCATAATGATTAGGGGCTATCTGTACTTTTCATCTGTATGCCACTGCATCAGAAGATACATTTACTTAATATGCACATCCTCGCCAAATGCGTATTTTGGAATCAAAATCATATGAAGAATACTGAAGGCATAGAATAAATTCTAACTTTGTTCCAACATCCAAAGTCAGCTCTCAAAGAAAGAAAAGACCCTATATCAGTGATAGAGTCACTGATATAGGGTCTTTTCTTTCTTTGGGAACGTCTACCTTGCCTGCGGCAATTAGAATTTATCCCCCTGATAGATTGGATATTTTTCTGTAAGAGACTTAACGATTGCTTCTGCCTCTTCCAGTTTATGGTCGATGATCGTAAGCTTAATTGCCTCTGCAATCTGTACCATATCGTCTTCTTTTAATCCTCTAGATGTAACAGCAGGTGTTCCAAGACGAAGACCACTTGTTACGAATGGAGACTGTGGGTCATTAGGTACTGTATTCTTGTTACATGTGATATGTACGGAATCTAATAATTTTTCCATGTCTTTTCCTGTAAGTCCCATCTTACGAAGGTCTACAAGCATCAGATGGTTATCTGTTCCGCCAGATACAATATCAAATCCTCTTTCGATTAATGCATCTGCTAATACAGAAGCATTCTTTACAATCTGTTTCTGGTATTCTTTAAATTCTGGTGTTAATGCTTCTTTTAAACATACAGCTTTCGCTGCGATTACATGCATTAAAGGACCACCCTGGATTCCTGGGAAGATAGCTTTGTTGAAGTTATATTTCTTATTCACTTCATCGCTTGATAAAATCATACCACCTCTTGGTCCACGAAGTGTCTTATGAGTTGTTGTTGTTGTAACGTGTGCGTATGGGATTGGGCTCTCATGAAGACCTGCAGCTACTAAACCTGCGATATGAGCCATATCTACCATTAATACTGCTCCAACTTCATCTGCGATCTCACGCATTCTCTTGAAGTCAATCTTTCTTGCGTATGCACTTGCACCCGCAATAATCATCTTTGGATGACATTCTAAAGCGATTTCTCTTACTTTATCATAGTCGATAACACCTTCGTCATTTACACCATAAGGTACGCAGTGATAATTCTTACCAGACATATTTACAGGACTTCCGTGTGTTAAATGTCCGCCATGGTCAAGGTTCATTCCCATGTAAGTATCTCCCAGATTCATTACTGCGAAAAATACTGCCATGTTTGCCTGTGCGCCGGAATGAGGCTGAATATTAACATATTCACAGCCAAATAATTCTTTTGCTCTTTCGATTGCCAGATTCTCTACAACGTCTACATACTGACATCCACCATAATAACGTTTTCCTGGATATCCTTCTGCGTATTTATTTGTAAGGTGGCTTCCCATTGCTGCCATTACTGCTTCGGATACTAAATTTTCTGAGGCAATCAGCTCCAGATTATTTCTCTGTCTTCCAAGCTCGTCCTCCATTGCTTTTGCAACTTCTGGATCAAAATCCTTCACATAATCAAAACTAAACATTTCTATTCCTCCGTTTTCTATACTGCATCTTCTAAAACAGATATGCATATGGAGATTATAGCATACTGATAAAATACAAGCAATGATTAAATCCTATCGTATTGTAGGCTTTTTAGTTAAAAATATAAAGTTTCTCCGTACGTTTACAATTCTTCCCTGTATTTTTTTGCATTACATAGAAAACTTTTATCTTAATTTGCGTGAGCATTCTCGTACATTAAAAAAATACTTTTTACAAGCTATATTTTCCAATTTGCGGGAAATTACTTTTTATTTTTTTAACTCACTCTTAAAATATACGAAATACCTTTTCAATGATTCTATCTTTTTTCATAAATATTGCAAAAAATCATAACACCTGAATGACTTCTCTCACATTAGATACACCAATTACCTGAATCTTCTGACAAATGTTATCTCCAAGTACTTCGGCATTCGTTTTTGGCATAATACATCTGGTAAATCCCATCTTAATCGCTTCGGCAAGTCTCTGCTCTACATGACTGACACCACGAACTTCTCCAGTAAGACCTACCTCACCAAAAATCAATGTTCCCTCATGAACAGGAAGATTGCGATAACTTGATACAACTGCACAGATGATTCCAAGATCAATTGCCGGTTCTCCAAGTTTCATTCCTCCGGCAAGATTGACATAGGCATCGCAGCCTCCAAGCTGCATTCCTGCCTTTTTCTCAAGAACTGCCAGTAAGAGATTTACTCTGTTAAAATCAATTCCAACCGTAGTACGTCTTGGCATATTAAAACTTGTCGGAGAGACTAATGCCTGAATCTCGATTAACAGTGGTCTAGTTCCCTCCATTGAACAGACAACCACGGAACCTGACGCATCCGTCGGTCTGCCATCAAGCATTACTTTGGATGGATTCTCCACTTCGACGAGTCCCTGCTCTTTCATCTCAAATACACCAATCTCATTCGTCGAGCCAAAACGATTCTTTACGCCTCGAAGGATTCGGTAAATTGCCGTCTGGTCCCCCTCGAAATAAAGAACGGTGTCCACCATATGCTCCAATGTTTTCGGTCCGGCAACGACACCTTCTTTTGTAACATGACCAACTAAAAATACAGCGATTCCTTCTACTTTTGCAAGCTGCATCAGCACAGAAGTAACCTCTCGCACCTGACTGACACTTCCCGCTGCAGAAGTAATTTCTTCGCTGTACATTGTCTGTACAGAATCCACTACAACCATATCCGGTTTTGCTTCTCTTACCGCTTCTGCCGCCGCATTAATATCTGTCTCGCAAAGAAGAAAAACATTTTGCTTAAATCCGCCAAGCCTCTGTGCACGCATCTTAATTTGTTTTAAAGATTCCTCTCCTGAAACATAAACAACCTTTTTCCCACTGTTTGCCTGATAACGGCAAATCTGCAGGAGTAGAGTAGACTTTCCAATTCCCGGATCACCACCTACTAACGTAAGCGACCCCTTTACAATTCCCCCACCAAGAACCCGGTCAAGTTCTGGAATTCCGGAGCTTGACCGATCTTCCTCTTCCATAGATACTTCAAATAATCCTGTAAGCTCCTGACGAGGCAGATTATCTCCTCTCTTTCCAGTCCCTTTAGACATCGGACTTACCTTCTCCTCTGTCATCGTATTCCACTGGTGACAACCGGGACACTGTCCCATCCATTTGGGTGTTTCGTAACCACATTCTTTGCAAAAAAATACGGTCTTTGCCTTTGATTTTGCCATAGATAATTCCTTTCCAATTTTAATAAACAGAAGTCAAAAGCTTTCGCCCCCAAATCCTCTCTCCACGAATTTAATTCACCCCGGACAGCCAAAGACAGAACCCTTACAATGGAATAATCCATTTCTGTGGCCTCGGAGCAAGTGTTGGATGCGAGTGCGAAAGCAAGCATTCAACAGGCCGCGACTAAAGTCACAGAAATGGATTATTTCATTGCAAGGGTTCGTCTGTCATCCCAACGAATAAAATTCGTCCACCATCTATTTTACTATTTGGACTTTTGCTGTTTCTCCTGCATCTAATTCGATGCTGAAACTGATTTTTCCGCTGAGACTGGATTTGAGCTTGCCAATATTAGTATCGTTAACATATACTTTGTATTCCTTTTCAGGTTCTACTTCAAGAGTAATCTGTAAGTCATCCGCTGCCTCTGTCTCAAACACAATCTGGCGTTCTGTTTCTTTGTAACCATGTACAGCAGAACCTGGTACAGATTCATATACAACACCGCCATTTTTCTCTAAGCGGGTAATCTCCTGAAATGTTTTTACTTTATATGTATCGCCCTCAAATGAAAAATCATCAAGCTTTGTCTTTTGTGTGAGACTATAATCTCCAAAGCTTAAACTTCCATTCTCTTCTGCTTTTAATAATTCTTTTACGTTAGCCATTGTTATATCCTCCGTATTTATATCTGTCAAGTTACCGTTATTATACAAGAAAACGGGAAATTTTTCTACAAAAAACACATAATTATTAAAAATTATTTTACAAAATTTCTATTGCAGATTATCTAGAGTGTGTTTGTTGTATTTTTCTACTTTTTCTTCTTTTCTGCTTTCTTAACAACTGGCTTTCCATCGTTAATATCGAGAAGAATTCTGTCATTGTTTTTAATGTGGCCTTCGAGGTATTCATCTGCCAGAAAATCTTCCAATTCATTCTGGATAGCACGACGAAGCGGTCTTGCTCCATACTGTGGATCATATCCTTTTTCAAGGACATAGTCTGCTACTTTATCAGAGAATTCCAAAGTGAAGCCTGGATTTTTTGAAAGTCTGTCAGAAAGTTCTTTTAACAGCAATTCTACAATCTTCCTCTGTTCTGGTTTTTCTAATGTATGGAATACCATGATACCATCCACACGGTTGATAAATTCTGGTTTAAAGATCTGCTTCACTTCTTCCATTACATGGGACTTCATACGCTCATGATCTTCCTTTGCACTTCTTTCTGTAATAAAACCAAGATTCTTCGGTGCCATGATTCGCTGTGCTCCGGCATTGGAAGTCATAATGATAACAGTATTTTTGAAGTCTGCCTTTCTTCCATTCGAATCGGTAATCTGTCCATCATCAAGTACCTGAAGTAAAATGTTAAATACATCGCCATGTGCTTTTTCAATCTCGTCAAATAAAATAACGCTATATGGATGGCGGCGTACCTGCTCGGAAAGCTGTCCACCTTCTTCATATCCCACATATCCTGGAGGAGAACCAATGAGTTTGGATACGCTATGTTTTTCCATATACTCGGACATATCAACACGGATCATCGCATTTTCATCGCCAAATAATGCCTCAGCAAGTGCTTTGGAAAGTTCGGTCTTTCCTACACCAGTTGGTCCTAAGAACATAAAAGAACCAATTGGCCTTTTCGGATCTTTTAACCCAACACGGCCACGTTTGATTGCTTTTGCAACCATCTTTACTGCCTCATCCTGCCCGATTACTCTTTTCTTTAACGTATCCTCAAGACCAAGCAGACGCTGTGATTCGCTCTGGCTGATACGAGTTACCGGAATCTTTGTCCAGGAAGAAACAACCTCTGCTACATCATTCTCTGTAACATTAACACGGCTGACTGCTTTTTTCTGCTCCCAGACTTTTCTTTGTTCTTCGAGTTTTTCCAGTACTGTTTTCTGCTTTGTATTATTCATTTTGGCCTTGCGCAGATTGCCCTCCGCAAGTGCCTCTTCTTTTCGCTTTCCATATTTATCAAACTGTTCTTCTAATGCCCGCATTTCATCAGACATTGTGTATAAGCCGACTCTCTTTTTAGAAGCAGCCTCATCCATAACATCAATCGCTTTATCTGGAAGAAAACGGTCACTGATATATCGTTCTGATAATTCTACGGCTGCCTGAATTGCTCCGGCAGTATAATGAACATGATGATGCTGTTCGTACTTTTCCTTTAAGCCATTAAGAATTGCAACTGCCTCTTCCTTCGTTGGCTCTTCTACGGCAACTGGCTGAAAACGTCTTTCAAAAGCGGCATCTTTTTCAATATATTTTCGATATTCCTCACGAGTTGTCGCACCGATTAACTGAATCTCTCCTCTGGCAAGAAATGGCTTCATAATATTAGAAGCATCAATCGCGCCTTCTGCTCCTCCTGCTCCAATCATCGTGTGAATCTCGTCAACAAATAAAAGAATATCCCCTCTGGAAATCACTTCTTGAAGGAGTTTTTTAATTCTCTCCTCAAATTCTCCTCTGTATTTAGAACCTGCAATCATTCCTGGAAGATCTAATGTCATTACCTTTTTGTCCCAAAGCATTTCTGGCACTTCTCCACGCACGATCCACTGTGCAAGCCCCTCTACGATTGCTGTTTTTCCGACTCCCGGCTCACCGACAAGACAGGGACTATTCTTTGTACGGCGGCTTAAAATCTGAATCATTCGCTCAATTTCCTGGCTTCTTCCAACAATCGGATCTAACTTCCCTTCTTTTACCCTCTCTGTCAGATCCACACAATATGCTGCGACCATAGAATTCTTTTTTTTCGCCTTCTTTGGTGCAGTAAGTGACTGGAATTCTTTCTGTGCTCTCGTTGAATCTACCCCTGTCGCAACTAAAACATCTACATAAATTTTCTTTAGATTAATATTCATGCCTTTCATCAAACGAAGCGCAATACAATCTTTTTCTTTGATGATCGCAAGTAAAATATGTTCTGTCCCTATCTGCTGTGCATGCATGCGAATTGCTTCTTCTTCGCTTGTCAAAAGAACATGTTCTGCTTTAGGACTGTATCCGAGAAACGTCTGATTCGCATTATCTCCTAATGCTGCTGATTCTCCCAATACTGCCTCTAAAAAATTCTCATAGTTAAGACCATTCTCATAAAGTACTCGTCCAGAAAGAGAATCTGGCTGTGCTAAAAGTCCCAGAATAAGATGTTCGGTTCCTATATATTTCTGGTGGCATGAAGCTGCATCTTGCGCTGCTTTCTCCAATGCCTGGGAAGCATAGTTATTATATTCTGTTCTCATTCCTATCCTCGCTTTCTATTCTTCCTCTTCTATCATAAGAAATGTGTCATACATTTCCTCTACTAACTGTTTCATCTCATCTTTTGTAATCTCTTTGCAGATTGCCTGTGCTACAATCATCTGCATGTATCCATTCACCTTCATCATCTCTTCTGATTTGTCACTAATCTGTACAGAAATGACTGCTCCCTTTCTTCGATCAAGCTTCAGATAGCCTTCTTGGCGCAGCATGGCGTATGCCTTATTCACCGTATGCATATTCACACCAAGTTCTCCTGCTAAGCCACGCACAGAAGGAAGGGAATCCCCCTCATGGAGCTGTTCCTGCGCGATCTGCATGACAATCTGATTGCGAAGCTGTATGTAGATTGCCTCCGGGCTGTTAAAATCAAGTTTTATTCTCATATTTATCATCCCATTCTTTTAAGATATCTTCTGTGTTATATAGACTATATCATATAGCGCAAAAAATCAAGTCCATAAACAAAAAAACGTACAAAATGTATCCTTATCTGACAGTAAAATACATCTTATACGTTTTCTTTCTTTTGATTTTTTAAACATGCTTTAAAATGTATAAAAAAATACTCTAGAGCGTGTTTGAAAAATGCTTTCTGCAAGATGTGCGTTACAATTTGTGGGAAATTCGCCTGAATGAGGGCGGCGTAGTGGGCTACGTCAACTGAATGAAGGCAAAATTTCCCGCAAATTGGGGCGTGCAGATTGCAGGAATGATTTTTCAAACACGCTCTAATACTTATCTGCGAGAAGCTGGCAATATAGAATCTCCAACGCTTCTTTTACTGCGCTGTGACGAACCCCCTGACGATTCCCGCCGTAAAAACAGCGCTTCACTATCGTACGTCCCTTTACACAACATCCAATATAAACCAGCCCTACCGGTTTTTCTTCTGTTCCCCCTCCTGGACCTGCAACTCCTGTTGTAACAACAGAGGCATCCGCTCCCGCTGCTCTTACTGCACCTTCAGCCATCTCTGCCGCTGTCTGTCTTGAGACAGCACCATATTTCTCAAGAGTCTCCTTTTTTACACCAAGCAGCTTATGCTTAGCTTCATTAGAGTAAGTAACATAACTTTCCTTAAAAACTTCTGAAATTCCGTCGGCATTTACAAGCGTGCCTGCTACAAGACCGCCTGTGCAGGATTCGGCAGCAGTTACTGTCATCTTCCTGTGAATCAAAATCCGTGTAATTTTCTTTTCAATTGGTTCTTCTGCCATAATCCGATCGGAACTCATTATTTTTCATTGCCTCCCTCTTTTAACACATCAATGTTCTTTGCAAGATAATCTACTAAAGAAACAATCGTAAGAATTAATGCAATATATATAAGAATCTGCTCAGCGATATGTATTCCTCCAGCATATGCAGGGAAGTTTTCTCCGAGGTTAAGCATCAGTAAAATAATTGCAAACATCTGGAAATTTGTTTTGAACTTGCCCCAATAACTTGCTGCAATAACAACACCGCTATCGCTGGCTACTAAACGGAATCCACTAATAACAAACTCTCTTGCAATAATAACAATAACAATCCATGCAGCGATCTTATTCTGTGCTACAAGACAGATAAACGCAGAAGAAACAAGCATTTTATCTGCAAGTGGATCCATAAACTTTCCGAAATTTGTTACAAGATTATACTTTCTTGCAATATGTCCATCTAAAAAGTCTGTAATACTAGCTGCACAGAACAGTACTGTAGCGATCCATTTAGAACCTGCAACGAAATCTGTTAACAGGAAAAATACAAAAAATGGAATCATAATGATTCTTACAATTGTAAGCTTATTCGGTAAATTCATCGGCATAAATAACATCTCCCATCAAATCATATTCATTTGCTCCCGTAATGCGAACAGGAACGATATCACCGGAAATCAATTCTTCCTCCGCCCGGACAAATACATTTCCGTCTACCTTCGGCGCATCCATATAAGTTCTTCCAATATAGATATCGTCTTCATATAAGTAACCCTCTATTAAAACGGACATTTCATCATCAATTCGACTTGCAGCTTTATCAGCAGAAATCTCCTGCTGTAATGCCATAATCTCATCCCGGCGGCTTTCCTTTACTTCTTCTGTAATCTGACCGTCCATCTCTGCAGCTTTTGTTCCTTCTTCTGCTGAGTATGGGAATACACCAAGTCGGTCAAATTCCATACTGTCTACAAAGTCCACCATATTTTTGAATTCTTCTTCGGTCTCACCAGGAAAACCAGTAATTAAAGTTGTACGAAGAACAATGTCCGGTATTTCTTTCCTTAACTTCTCTACAAGAGAAACTAATTCTGCTCTATTGGTGCGGCGGCCCATACGCTTTAATATCGTATCCTCACTATGCTGAATTGGAATATCAAGATAATGACAAATCTTCTTCTCTTTCTTCATTACAGCAATCAATTCATCCGTAATTTCTTCCGGATAACAGTACAAAATACGAATCCATTCAATTCCTTCGATTTCACAAAGTTTTGTTAAAAGTTCTGGCAGTGCCTTTCTTCCATAACAGTCCATACCATAAACCGTTGTTTCCTGGGCAATAAGAATTAATTCCTTTACCCCGCCCTCAGCAAGCTTTCTTGCTTCCTCTAACAGATCTTCCATTGGGAAACTACGATAATGTCCCCGAATATATGGAATGATACAGTATGTACAGCGCTTATTACATCCTTCTGCAATTTTTAAATAAGCAGTATATCCACCAGTTGTTACTACACGTTTATCTGCTAAGGAAGCAGGAAGCAAATCAATAGAAGGACAACAGTTTACAAAGGACTTCTCCTTGGGTTCTTCTACTGCAGCTTCTTTCTGTGATGCCTCTGCCTCAGCAAGAATCTCATCAAGAATCGGAACAATCTCTGTATATCCCGTTGTTCCAATTACTGCATCCACTTCTGGAATCTCCTGCTGAATCTCATCCTGATACCGCTGTGCCATACATCCTGTTACAATAAGTGCCTTGAGTCTGCCCTTTTTCTTCCATTCTGCCATCTCGAGAATCGTTTCTACACTCTCTTCTTTCGCATCATGAATAAAACAGCAAGTATTTACTACAATCGCATCTGCCTCGGACTCTTCCTGTGCCACACGGTATCCCGCTTCATTTAAAAGTCCAAGCATCTTTTCACTATCTACGAGGTTCTTGTCGCATCCTAGTGATACAAATAATACATTTTTCATCGGTTATTCATCCTTAACGCTGCTTCTACGCAGTTATTCATTAACATGGCGATTGTCATCGGGCCTACTCCTCCTGGAACAGGAGTAATCGCAGAAACTTTATCTACTACCTTATCATAATCAACATCACCACAAAGTTTATTCTCTTCATTTCTGTGGATTCCTACATCAATTACGACAGCCCCATCTTTTACATAGCTGTCATCAAAGAATTTTGGCTTTCCAATCGCAGCTACTAAAATATCTGCTCTCTGGCATACTTCTTTTAAATTTTTTGTATGAGAATGGCAGATTGTTACCGTTCCATTCTCTCTTAAAAGAAGCATGGACATCGGTTTACCAACGATATTGCTGCGCCCAACAACAACGCAGTCTTTTCCATCAATAGAGATGCCGGAACGTTTTAATAACTGGATAATTCCTGCTGGAGTACAAGATACAAAGCCTGGCTCTCCTGTAGATAAAGCACCTACACTCTGTGGATGGAATCCATCAACATCCTTTGCTGGAGAGATTGCCTGAATAATCTCTTTCTCGTCCATATGTGCAGGCACTGGAAGCTGTACAAGAATACCATTCACATGATCATCCTTATTCAGACGGCTAATTAAACTAAGCAGTTCTTCCTGTGTTGTCTCTTCTGGAAGCTCATAAGCCTGTGACTCAATTCCAATATACGCACATGCTTTCTTTTTATTATTCACATATACGCTTGATGCAGGATCACTTCCTACCTGAATTACAGCTAAACATACAGAAATGCCTTCTTCTTTTAACAGCTTTACCTGTTCTTTTAATTCCTCTTTAATATCGGAAGATATCTTTTTTCCATCAATTCTTAAAGACATAGTATCTCCTCTTTTCTTCATTTATTATGTATTTATACATAGATATTGTACCTATTTAAAATCAAAAAGTAAACACATTAACGATATTTATCTTCACTTTAAATAGCCACAAGATATTTAATAATACAACAAATTTTTCATTTCGTAAAGTCCTGCCGCCAGTTCTTTACAAATTCTTTGCAATTTTTATAAATATTCCTCAAAATAGGATTCTAACTGTTCTGAAGACATTAATACTTTCCGCGGCTTTGTTCCTTCTTCCGGACCCACGATTCCTGCATCCGAAAGCTGATCCACTATTCTTGCTGCTCGATTAAATCCAATCTTAAACATTCGCTGCAGCATTCCAATGGAAGCCTTGTCTTTTTCAATAACAAAGCGGGCTGCTGCTTCAAAATATTCATCTCTTTCCTGAGAAACCGCACTGCTCTTTAATTTATTTTCAATTTTTTCAGTTACTTCTGTATCGTATACTGCCACATCTTCATTTTCTTTTAAAAATGTAACCACATCGCTAATCTCATTATCGGAAATAAAAGCCCCCTGCACACGCACCGGTTTAGAGTATCCTGCCGGATAAAAGAGCATATCTCCCTTACCAAGAAGCTTTTCGGCTCCATTCATATCAATAATTGTACGGCTATCTACACCAGAAGAAACAGAGAATGCAATTCTTGATGGTACATTTGCCTTAATAAGCCCCGTGATAACATTAACCGATGGACGTTGTGTTGCAATAACCAGATGAATTCCTGCTGCTCTTGCAAGCTGTGATAATCTTACAATAGCATCTTCTACTTCTCCAGGAGCCACCATCATAAGATCTGCAAGCTCATCGATAATAATGACAATCTGTGGCATTTTTTTTATAGTTTCTGGATCAATCTCTCCAGATTTCTGAAGTTCCCTTACCTTTTTATTGTAACCTTCAATATTACGAACACCAGTTTCTGTAAACTTCTTATAACGATTTGTCATTTCTGCTACAGCCCAGTTTAATGCTCCTGATGCCTTTTTCGGATCAGTAACAACTGGAATAAGCAGATGTGGAATTCCATTGTAAATACTTAATTCTACCATCTTAGGATCAATCATGATAAGCTTGACTTCTTCCGGTGCTGCCTTATATAAAATGCTCATAATCAAAGTATTGATACACACTGACTTACCAGATCCTGTCGCTCCTGCAATTAATAAATGTGGCATCTTGGCAAGATCTGTTACTACGGTCTTTCCTCCAATATCTTTTCCAACTGCAAAAGCCAATTTGGATTTAAATGTTTTAAATGTCTGACTTTCTATCAAATCCCTAAAATGTACGGTCTGATTATGTTTATTCGGAATCTCAATTCCAATTGCTGCCTTTCCCGGAATCGGTGCCTCGATTCGGATATCAGATGCTGCAAGATTCAGCTTAATATCGTCTGTCAGAGAAAGAATCTTACTTACCTTTGTTCCCTGTTCCGGGAACATCTCATATCTCGTAACAGAAGGGCCACAGCTTATATCTGTAATTGTCACATTCACTCCAAAACTTTTTAATGTCTCATACAGTTTCTGCGCTGTTTCCTGTAAATACTGCTGCTGGCCAGAGGAGTGTCCCTGTTCTTCTTTTATAAGAAGACTTGCGGGAGGAAACAGGTAATCTTTTCCTTCTGCTTTCTTTCTATCTGGAACTACTTCTTTGCTTTCTACAGATGATACTTTCTGAGCTGTTTCTTTCTTAATGGTATCTTGCCTTGCCATTTGCTTTTCTTGAATGGCAATATCCCTATCGTTAACTTCCGAAGCATTATCTTTTGCTTCTGTATCTCTTTGCTTTATCTCAGCCCCATTTTTCCAGATTCTGCTCTCCTCATTTTCTTCCTGTTTTTCCTTCATATCCTTTACTGCTTCTATCTCAGGGACTTCTTTCTGTTCAATCGCCTGATCAGCCGCATCCGGATAAACATTTTCTTCCGAAATGGCTTCTGCCTCAGATACAATACTTTCAGAAACTTCTTCTATCAAACTACCCAAATCTTCATTGATTCGGATTTCTTCTGGCAGTGAAGTATGGAATGCTCCCTTTTCTTTATATGGTGGGGCATAGCTTTCTTCTTGCACTTCTAAAGTACTCTCTTGTGCCTGTTCTGAAATTAATGAGGTATTTTCCTCTGGGAATGTAAACGCACTGAAATCTAACTTACCTTTAAATGGTTCTGTCTTCCCATCCTCTTCTGTGAATGGATAAATCTGCGGATGAAGTTCCCTTACACAATCCTTTCTTTTCACCTCATCAGAGGAAGTAAACACCGGAACATTCACCTTTATATTTTTTATTGTTTTCTCTTGTTCTGCTGACGTAGATGGCTGCTTTTTCGGGTTCTTTTTCTCCTTCTTTTCTTCTAGTTCTTTCACCTTTTCTTCGCATTGTTTTGCTCTTTTCTTATCCGAAGTCTTCTTATAGCCACTCTTCATCTTCAAAAATGAAGTCGCCTTATCTGAAGATTCCTCTTCCTCTTCTAAATTGATCAATCTGTCTTCTGCTGCTGCCGCTTCTCTTTCTAAACGCCGTTTCTCGGCAGACTTTTCCCACTCTTCTTTTGAAGCCCGCACATTCTTAACCATCTTTTTAAAGAAAGAAACAAAAGATCTTTGTGTCAGCAAAATACATGCGAGCAAAAATACACAGATAAGAACAACCATCGCTCCTGCTGTTCCAAATCCCTCTCTTAATAAAAGCGCAACTCCGCCCCCGATAATTCCTCCTGTTGCATGATTATTAATCGCCACAGAAAATAAATCATGCACTGTCACTGTCGTATCTTTATATAATAACTGCGATACGGCCGATACTTCCATCAAAATGACAAATCCTGCACCACACTTCTTCATTGCCAACGTACTGTAATCATTGGCAACCAAAATTGTTATACCAAGGAAGAAAAATACTGGCATAACAAACTGGGCACAGCCAAAAATACCAAAAAAGAAGCTGGCCAGCCACTTTCCGATCAATCCACAATGTCCAAAATTACTAAACATCATAAGAACGACCAGACCAAAAGCAACAACCAACGTAATCTCACTGCTCATCGGAATTCCTTCTGCCTTTTGGGATGCGTTTTTTCTGGTTCCCGAAGTATGATTTTTCGCTGTAGTTTTTCTGGTCACATTATTCTTTGTTGTGACTTTCTTTGTTGTTTTTCGTTTTGTCTTATTCTCGTTTGTTTTATTACTTGCCATACATAACACCTTTATTTTCTAAGTTTGATATCTTTATCATCATATCACAAATACCGTCAGAAAAAAAGATGCGTTCTTAAAATAAATAACACATTTTTTCTATCATTTTTTCTCCTGTCTTTTCTTCCTGCTTCTTTCAATCTCCTGATGCAGCCAGAAAAGCGCTTCAGAAACACCACCAACTTCATCAATAATTCCTTCTTCCACCGCCATTTTTCCTACAAGAATTGTTCCTAAATCTTTTACCATCATCCCCTGACGTATCATCATTCTTTCCAGCCTGCTTTTCGCAACTCCTGTATGTGCTTCTACAAATGTAACAATCCTATCCTGTATCAGCCGAAAGTATTCAAATGTCTGCGGCGCACCAATAATCGTACCATTCAGTCGTACTGGATGCAGAATCATCGTTGCCGTCGGTGCAATAAATGTTCGATCTGCCGCTACTGAAAGAGGTACTCCAATAGAATGACTATCTCCAATCACAAGAGAAACCGTCGGTTTTTTGATAGATGCAATCATTTCTGCTGCCGCAAGGCCACAGGAACAATCGCCTCCCACCGTATTAATCAGGAGAAATAATCCATCTATCTCCTGATTATCCTGTACTTGGGTAAGAAGCGGTAATAAATGTTCATATTTTGTTGTCTTTATTCTGTCTGATGATAAATGATGCCCTTCTATCTCACCGATAACAGATAAAAATAAAATATGTTGCCCCGTCCCGTTATTCTCCAGTAATACTTCTCCAAGTTCTAGTAAACTTTCTAATTGCGTATTCATGAGCATCCTCCTCTATATTTTCATGTGCTTCCGAAATCTTTTACACCTGTAGCATGTTTCAAACACGCTCTAATCTTATAAAACGATTTTTCCGAAAGCAGCTTTCCCTTTAGCATGCTCATTTTGAAAGAAAAAACACCTAAGAATTATATCCTTTTTTAATAATTCTTGGGTGTTTTATCTATTTTTAATCCTGTGTGAAAATATTCTTTAGAGCGTGTTTGAAAAATGCTCTAGACTTCCGTTTGTCTCTAAAGCTTTTATTCCTTTAGAATAAATCTCCTGCAGCTTTCCATCTTTTTGCATAAAAAGCCGATGTTCATTTTGAAAACGATGGCTTGTTTTAAGAACCTTCCAACTTTTAAATGTTTCTTTGTGCTGCTTATAATATTCCTTATCTGCAACGAGTATCTGTGTATTACCAGCCTCAATATCTGAAAGTGCTTCTTTTACAGACAAAAATGGAACTGCCCGCCCCTTATAACGATTTGCAAGATATTTCGCAAACACTTCCTCTTCTGTATCGGCAGGTGCTGCAATACTGTTATCTTTTATTTGTTTTAAAGTCGAAATGTTAGAACTTTTTGGCGCTAAAACACAAATATTAGATGTGTAGAATGACTTACTTGCCAAAATATTCTTACCTGAGGATGCATTTGTCGCTCCGATAAAGCCATCTATAGACTTCTTAGAAAGATTTTCATTATAAGAAGATGCATCTACAGGAACAAATTTATAAGTAAATGGTTCTTCTTTTGCCATTGCTGCAACAAAATCTGCATAGTATCCTTTTGGCAGTCCATCTTCTTCGTAATAATATGGTGCATTATCATCTACCACGCCGATATAATAATCCACCTTTGTCTCTGCCTCTTGCTTAGTGCCCCCTAATGTGCATCCTGTCAGAAGAAATAAGAATACTAACAGCATGATACTAACAGGTATCCTCTTCTTTTTTCGCATGGTGCTCCTCCCTGTCTGCTTTCCGATTTACAATCCTAACTCTCTACGATAAATTGCGATGCGGTTTTCAATTTCCTGCAATTCCTGCTCAATTTCCCTGATTCGTGCCTTACCTTTTTCCATATCAATTGCTGTTTCCTTCACAACTTTTGTAATGTAACGGGGAAGATTAAGATTATATTCATTTTTTTCTATCTCATCCCTCTCCACACAGGCACACAATCCAGGAATTGTCTTTCTCTCACTCCAAAGCTGATCTATAGTATCTATCTGTTCCTTATCAAGACTTTCTATCTCCGAGCAGTCAAAAAACAAGATATCTTTTCGTTCTCGATTCATCTGGAAAAATAAAATTGCCTCGGCCTGCCCTATAGAGTGAAATATGGAATCCGGAAGCAGCATTATTGTATCAAGACAATTCAATTCTTCCACAAGATACTTACGAATCTGCGCTTCTCTTCCTTCCCGGTAAAGCATCGCACCAGGAAAAACTGCCGCCAAAAATCCATTCTCTTTTAAACAGGAAATTGCTGTCAGTAAAAATGGAAATTCCCCCTTCGTTCCAGCATAAAACTGTTCTTTTCCAAGAGAAAGTTTTGGTGAAGCTATATATTCTCCTGCTTCTACACCTTCCGGCATAAAAATAAGGATATTATCTGCTCCATCTGGCAAATCTCTGATTGCTCTCCAGTCCTTTTTCATGAAAAGATGTAGGGAATCTAATGGAATTCCTCTCATATAACATACAATCGTAAAAATATCAATATATTCCTGTTCCTTTGTATAGCCATAAATCTCTATATTTTTTTCTGTACTTATAATGGAAGATGCCAAAATACCATACTGAAATTCTGGAAATAAAACTTTACATTTTCCTTTTTTCTTATGAAATCGCCTGCAAAAAAACTTATGATATAGTTCGCTTAGTTCTTCCGATATATAGGTATCTTTTTTTAACTTTGCAAATTCTGCAATCAGCAAAACAAATAGTTTTGGATACTGCCTGAGTAATTCTTCTTTACAATCCCAACCATCAATTTTTTTTAGAAATTTACGAAAAAATCTTGCATAACTTTTTTGTTTTTCTAAAGAATGTACTCTTTCAAGGCTTTTATAAAATGAAAATTCTGTAAGCTGAAAATCTTTATTCAAAAGATGCAAAAAAGAGGAAGCGGATTCCATAAATTTTAAAAAGGAAGCTACCTGAAGCTTTCCACGTATTGCCATCTTCACTAATTCACCCGGCTTATAAGCCTCTTCTAGTGAGTCACCATGTTTTAAACAAAGATACTGATAAAATAAGAGGAACACACAACTATCTCTGTATTCCTCAAATGTCAGACCCGGATGACTCTCACTTAAAATTGACAAAAATTCATATTGTAACTGTTTTTCGTCCATCCGTTTCCCCTTTTATAATTTTTCTAAATGGTGCATCATTTCTTCTGTCAGAACTGCCTCTTCTAAACGCATCTTTTCCATAAGAAGTACTTTTTTCCGCTTCTGATAATAGTACAGCTTACCAATTGACATCTGCGTTGATAAATTCGGACACTCAATCATCAATTGACGAATCATGTGTACAGATAATACCTTAACTGAAGAGTTTCCCTGAATGGCAATCATCCGTTGCCTTTTTATCTCTGGATGTTCATTAAAATACCATGCAAAGTAGTAGGGATCCATTATCCCATTCTGAAATTCTATCGAAACAAAATTGGATGGGATAATCTTGCCCTCATGCTGTTTCTCCAGTACGGCAGCACGATGGAAGGAGGTCAGTCCGATTACGATGCTATGCTCTTTTGCCAGATTTAAATTCTTCACCTTTTTTTTATCAACCAAAGCCGTAGGAACTTCATAATCCCACACTCCATTTTCCTCGTCAATTAACTGACTAATCGTAAGAATGGGATACTCTGCTCCCTCACTTAATATCTTTGGCTTTATCCTATTCAGTACAACACCATGCGTAATCTGGCTGATTTGTTCTAAAAGGAACTCCAACCTCACTGCCCCCTCGTAAAAATAATTTATTTGATAATCTCGCGAAGTGCCAGATTAATTCTTCCCATCTTATCAATTTCAAGAACTTTTACTTTTACTTTATCACCGATATTAACAACATCTTCTACTTTCTCTACTCTTTCTTTAGAAAGTTTAGAAATGTGAATCAGGCCATCCTTATTTGGAGCTAACTGTACAAATGCACCGAAGTTCATAATACGAACAACTTCTCCCTCATAAATCTTGCCTGCTTCTACAGGTTCTACGATAAGACGAATGATTTCCATTGCTCTGTCGATCATTACCTGATCTACACCACAGATATCTACTCTTCCCTCATCATTAATATCAATCTTAACGCCTGTCTCATCAATGATTGCGTTGATTGTCTTTCCCTGTTTTCCGATAATCTCGCTGATCTTATCTGGATCCACATGCATCTGCATAATCTTTGGAGCATATTCTCCAACGTGGTCTCTCGGTGTAGAGATTACTGGTTCCATAACATCAGTAAGGATATGTTCACGAGCTTCTTTTGTACGGGAAATTGCCTCACGGATAATATCTGGTGTTAAACCGTGAATCTTGATATCCATCTGAATTGCTGTAATACCATCATGTGTACCGGCAACCTTAAAGTCCATGTCTCCGAAGAAATCCTCAAGGCCCTGAATATCTGTTAATACGATGTAATCATCATCGCTGTCTCCTGTTACAAGACCTGTAGAAATACCTGCAACTGGTTTCTTAATAGGTACACCTGCTGCCATTAAAGATAAAGTAGATGCACAGATACTTGCCTGAGAAGTAGAACCGTTAGATTCTAATGTTTCAGAAACAGTACGAATTGCATATGGGAACTCGTCCTCACTTGGAAGTACTGGAACTAAAGCTCTCTCTGCTAATGCACCATGACCGATCTCACGACGTCCCGGGCCACGGCTAGGCTTTGTCTCACCTACGGAGTAGCTTGGGAAATTGTAGTGATGCATATATCTCTTAGAAGTTACATTTGCATCAAGGCCATCAATCTTCTGTGCTTCAGATAATGGAGCTAAAGTTGTAATTGTCATGATCTGAGTCTGTCCACGAGTAAACATACCGGAACCATGTACTCTAGGTAAAAGATCAATCTCTGCAGCTAATGGACGAATCTCGTTAATAGCACGGCCATCTGGACGCTTATGGTCTTTTAAGATCATCTTACGAACCGTCTTTTTCTGGAACTTGTATACTGCATCATCAATTAATGGAAGCCAGTCTTCGTGTTCTTCTGCGTAACGTTCTTCTAACTTCTCTTTAATCTGACGGATATTCTCCTCACGAACCTGCTTTACATCTGTAAATACTGCCTCTTCCATAGCTTCTGGAGTGATGAAATCTACCATATCATTCCATAAATCTTCTGGAGTGTCTACATGTTCGTATTCATGTTTCTCTTTTCCGCATTCTTCTACGATACGATCGATAAACTTAATTACTTCCTTATTTACTTCATGTGCCTTGAAGATAGCTTCAATCATCTTATCTTCTGGAACTTCATTCGCACCAGCTTCAATCATGATTACTTTCTCTGCTGTAGAAGCAACTGTAAGTGCAAGATCAGAAACTAACTGCTGGTCTGCTGTAGGGTTTATGATAAACTCTCCATCAATAAGACCGATTCTTGTTCCGGCGATAGGACCATCAAATGGAATATCAGAAATAGATGTTGCAACAGAAGCGCCAAGCATTGCTGTTACTTCTGGAGAACAATCAGGGTCTACTGCCATAACTAAGTTATTCAGAGTTACATCATTTCTGTAATCTTTAGGGAATAATGGACGCATTGGACGGTCAATAACACGGGATGTAAGAACTGCATGTTCAGATGCCTTACCCTCTCTCTTATTAAATCCTCCAGGAATCTTACCTACTGCGTACATCTTCTCCTCAAATTCAACACTAAGAGGGAAGAAATCAATTCCTTCTCTTGGCTTCTCTGAAGCTGTTGCTGTGGATAAAACCACTGTATCACCATAGCGCATAAGTGCGGCACCATTGGCCTGCGCTGCCACTTTTCCGATTTCAACTGTCAGTGTTCTTCCTGCCAGTTCCATAGAAAACTGTTTTACCATTACTTAAACCTCCTGAAAAAATATATTTATCTAATGAGGGAAGGTTTCCGAAACCACTGAAAAAAGCACTGTTTCCTCCAATGCTCTTTTCAGAAGTCTCGGGCACATCCTTCCCATAGTCATAAATTATGACCTAATCTTTATTATTCTATCACAGGACAAAAAAAACTGCAATAGTTGAGATTACTATTTAATTCATTAAGAGACAGACGCCTGGGAAGAGAACCGATACCCTATATTTGTGACTTTAGTCGCTACGAGAAATCGTCTTCTATGAAAAGGCCGACATTTTACTACAGTCTCGTAGCTCTGAGGCCACAAATATAGGCTATCAGTTTTCTTCCCGGGCTGTCTTTGGCTGGATTTTGTTTGAATTAAGATAGTGGTTGCGAGGATTTGGGGGAGCGGGCAGAAGTTTTCTGCTTGCTCTAAAAATATTATGAATGGATACTTAGTATTTAAATGGATTTGGTAAAGAACTGAGATTGAGAACAGAAGCCTGTTTCTTGTTCTGAAATTATTGAAATATTGCTGTGACAATCGTTAAAAAAGCTAAATCAGCTCCATATTCCCAGTCATTCTCGAGTAAGCAGAAGACATCAGCTTCTGTCCCCAAATCTCCTCCCCCTGTTTAATTCATCTTCTCCAGCCACAGCACAGAAGCCATTGCTCCCAATAAGGCATATTTGTGGTCTCGGAGCAAGTATTGGATGCGAGCGAATAAAGCGAACATTCAACACACCGCGACTAAAATCACAAATATGCCTTATTGGGAGCAATGGCCTCGTCTGTTGTTTCTTAATGAATTAAATAGTAATTATGTAAGATGTTTCGGTGTTCCTGCCTGTGCGTAAATGGATATTTTTTCGCGTTCTCTCTTACGAATTCTTTCTGCACATTCCTTAATCTTATGGCAGATCCACATATAAGCAGTTGTTCCTTCTCTGTAGTCAGCTTCTGCATACATATTAATTCGTCCGTCCACCCTCATCTGTTCCACCTGCCGCATGGCTTCCATATCTCCATGTGGATAGATGGCAAAAGTGGCACCCTGATTTTTATTGACAAGAGAAAAGGCTGGAATATCACTTGGTCCGTCTGCGACATAAATCATGTTACGAAAAGGAACTCTTCTAAGCTCTTCTGGCATCTTCGTATTTACTTCAACTCCTTCATGGCGGTTAACTCCTTTATTGATTTCAAACAAAGCTCTCGTTTTACTGGTATTATCAATCGTATATCCAATCTCACTTATGATTTTTTCTCCATTTTCTATCTCTTCTTCTATCAATTCGCAGCCCCAGATTCCTTTTACATACTGTACAACTACAGAGCCTTTTATCACCTGGCTGAGTCCGGTACTTACGATATAATGTTCTACTTTAATATCATATTCTTGATAAATAGAATCTTCTTCAATTAACTTTCTCGTCTCTTCAAAAATTTCGGGAACCCCTTCATAAAAATGAAGATTCTTTCCAAAATCATAAAGCATCGCATTATTCAGTCCTTTAAAGATTCCCTTTTTGGCATAATGAATAAAATGATTGAGATAAATCGTATCCGGATTCACTCGAACCCCCTGCTCTACTCTGTATTTTTCCGGCAGCGAATTAACTTCTCTCCAAAATAGAGAAGAATCCACTCCATAATGTTCAAAAATCGGTTCTTCCATATATCCATTAACTAAAGTCTTATCAAAATCCCAGACAACTGCGATAATATTTGCCATTCGGTTCTCCTTTCTGCTGAACTTGCTATAATTACTCTTCTAAAATATAGTATAGCACAAAATTCTGATTTGTGAGGCTGCAAAGCAGACGAACTCCTGAAGCTAAATAAAGCATAGTTGTGACTTTAGTCGCGGCGGTTTGAATGTTCGCTTAAAGTGCTCACATCCAAACCTTGCTCCGAGGCCACAAATATACTTTATTTAGCTTCAGGAGTTCTGTGCGTTGACAGCCCAGAAAACCAGTTGGAGGATTTTGGGGATTCCCCGAAAGGCTGTGATTTTATGAGAAAATACAATGAATCTATAACAGTATATTAAAAAGATAATATTTAAATTCGATTTTTCAAAGTTTTTATAGCGGATGTTTATGTTTACTCCTGCATCAACAAATCAGTGAAAAAATTTGAGAAAGTGAATCAGAGTAATATCTTTTTATACCATGTTATAGAGAAGTTGATTTTTTACAAATTCATAATATTCTGGAGAATCCTCAAATCCTCTAAGATGAATTCTGACTTTCCTCCAACTGCCAATGCACAGCCTTCGAAGAAAGCTTATTCTCTATATTTGTGGCCTCGGAGCAAGTGTTGGATACGAGCGAGTAGAGCGAGTATTCAACACGCCGCGACTAAAGTCACAAATATAGGGAATAAGCTTTCTTCGAAGGCGTCTACTTTGCTGCGCAAATCAGAATCTGTCTTTTTTTGCGCTCGTTTTCCGGTATAAACTTCCCATATTTGCATATTTAGTATTATGGCAACTATTTAGCAGTCCTTTTTGTGAAGAAAAAAGGATATTTTAGGAGAAAAAGAAAGTAGGGAGAGTGCAATATGTGGAAAAAAGTAAAGCGAATCCTATCATGCATGCTTGCACTAATATTGCTGTTATCGCTGATAGATGGACAGCAGTTTTTTGTACGGGCAGAGAGTGAAGTAAAGGCAACACAGACAGAACAAGCGTCAAATAAGATGGAGGAAACAGAAACTTCTTCTGGAAAGGAAGAAGGGTCGGAAGCAAACAATAAGGAGAATGGCAAACAAGAAGAAGGAACACAAAAGGAAGAACTATCTACAAAGGCAACAGAAAAAACAACGGAAACGAAAAATGAAGATGGAAAGGTGGACAAACCAGACAACTTAAATAAAGAGAATGAAAATAATGGACAGGAAAATGGTGGAAAGAATGAAGAAAAAGAGACAGGGGATAAGGGAGAGGAGACAACAAAGGAAAAAGCGGAAGAAGCTTCTGCCGAGGAAGATACTGCACAGGAGACAGAGGCCAAAAAACAAATAGATGCTACGGATGACACACAAGAGCGGACGAATCAGCAGGACGAAAATGTGCCAGCAATGGCGCAGAGGGGGACAGACGTATCTGAAAAAGAGACGGAGTATGTTCCAAAGAGTCAGCCCCAGGGGGTAAGTATAAAGGTATATGCAAAAGAAAATGTTTTCCCAGAAGGGACGACGATGACGGTAAAGGAGTTAACCAATAAGGAATTAGATAGTGCACAAAATGTTCTGGAAAAAGGTAATGTATCTTACGATGGTTTTCTTGGCTATGATATCAGTTTTTATAATAAAGAAGGAAAAGAAATTGAACCGGAAGAAGGAAGCGTAAGAGTGGAAGTGGATATGAATCTGAATCTGCTCCCAAAAGATCTGCAGATGGATACGTTGCAGATGCAGCATTTGAAAGAGGAAAAGAAAGACAGGACTGTTGAGACAGTGGCAAAAGCAGCAGATCATAAGTTATCTGTAAGTAAAAGTAAGGTAACAGCAAAGTTTGAAGTAAAGAGTTTTTCTGATTTTATTTTGACATGGAATATTGATGCGACACCGGCTGACCCATTAGAAACAGGAGATAATGCGGCATCCATAGAAAAACAGATAAATCATGAAAAATATGCGACATTAAGGGATGATGGAACTTATGACCTGACCCTTACCGTTGCAGGGAAAAAGGGAACGGAGACAAATAAAGCCAAGCTGGATGTAATATATATTCTTGATAAATCAGGAAGTATGAAAGAAGATTTTGGTGGAACATCAAAACGGATTGCGGCATCTAACGCAATTACCGCGCTTACGAAAAGTTTGAAGCAAAATGTGAATATTGATGCTCGTTTTTCTATGGTTACATTTAGTGGAAATAAAACAACAGGAATGTGGGGGCAAGGAGATACCAAGACCTGGGATGATGCAGAAGTAGCGGTAAGTTGGACTACTGATGCAGGAACGATTGAGAGAGGCTCCAAACCAACTTCAAATGGTGGAACAAATTATCAGGCAGGTATTCGGACTGCGAAAGAATTGCTGACCAGTAAGAGAGCAGGGGCAATGACAGCGGTTATCTTTATCTCTGACGGTGATCCGACTTTCTATTATAATCCAGACGGATATACTAGGGGAGATGGTAATAACGATGGCAATGGCGGAGCAGATAATTTAAAGGTATGCCTGGATGCGGCAAAAAATGAAATCGCAAATCTTGGAGTAAATTATTTCTATACCGTTGGTGTAGGAAAAGCGAGTGATTATGTGAATTTAAGTGACTTATGTAGCGCATCTGGTGTGAGTGGCGCGAAAAACTTTGATGGCACAAATACAGATGAGTTAACGAAAGCATTTAGCACGATTGAGTCAGATATTTTAACCTTTTTATGTTCGAATGTGTCTATTCAGGATGTACTGAGTGAGAATGTAGAGGTTGTAAAAGACAAAGATGGTGTATTTAAAAGTCTGAAAATTGTAGTGACTGGTAAAGATGGAAAAACTATAGTGGAAGGTGACAATAAAGTTACATTTCAAGATGGAACACAAAATGTCACATTAAAAGCAGGATATGACAGCAAAACAAAGACTATTACCTTAGATTTTCCAGCGGAATATCAGTTAAATGCAGAGTATACATATAAAGTAATTGCGAATATTGATGCGACAGAAAAAGCTTATGAAAATTATCGAAAGAATTTGACCGACAATAAAGATGAGAATGAAAAAGGATATAAGGATGCTGCAGATGCCGGAACAGGCACCCATGCAGGGGAAAAAGGTATGTATACGAATGAGAACAGTGAAGCGAAAATGACCTATACTTTCCGTGGAGAAGAGTATACAGAATTATATGACAAACCGGTTATCAAACTTCATCCAGGTAAGTTGATTTTAGAAAAAGAAGTGGAAGGACTTGACAGTCTTACACCAGAACAGCTTGAACAATATAAAGCAAATTTGAAATTTAAAATCAAAGTAAAGACAAAGAATGATACCAGCTTAAAAGAGGAAGAAATAACACTGACTGCTTTTGCAAAAGAAAGTAATGGAAATGAAGATAGTGGAAGTGACAGTAATACCAATAGAAAAAATAAATACATTTATACTGTTATGGAAGGAATTAATCCGGGAAGTTTCTACGAAATCACGGAAGATGGTGGTGAAGTAGAAGGGTATACCTGGGAGACTGCAGCGGACAAAAAAAGTGAGAATGGAACAATAGTAAAAGATGAGACAGAAAAGGTTTTCTTTAAGAATACATATAGCAGAAAGAATATTCCTTTAATTATAAATAAAACAGTCGAAGGAAATATGTCAGAAAAAAGAAAAGAGTTTGCATTTTCCATTACATTAAAAGATGCGAATGGGGCTGCCTATGAATTATCTGATGAGGAGATAAAAGACGTAGGATTTAGCACAAAGGGAGAGGACCAAAAAGGAGTATATACATTTACGTTAAAAGATGGAGAAAGTAAAGAATTCTCTCTTCCATACGGATGTAAATATACTATTTCAGAAGAGGATTATTCCTCATCAGGATATAAAACATATATTGGAGAAAAAAAGGAAGAAAATCAAAAGAGAACGACAGAAGAAGAAACACTTACTCAGAAAACAGAAATAAATTTCCTTAATAAAAAAGAGGTTATCCCACCAACGGGTGTTGAAACAACGATGACAGCATGGCTTCTTATGACAGGAGTGACTCTTTTATTAGGAGCGGTATTTCTGCTGTTTGGAATTCGCAGAAAGAGATTCGTCGCATGAGTGAAATAAAAGCATTTTTTATCCGTCTTGTAATTTTACTTATTTTTCTATGGCTGTTGTTTGGTGTATTCTTTGGAATTACACCAATGCGTGGAAATGACATGTTCCCCCGCATTAGTGCCGGAGATCTCCTGCTTTACTATCGATTGGAGAAAAATTTTAACAGTGGAGATGTCCTCGTATTTAGAAAACAGGGGAAAATAAGTACTGGAAGAGTCGTGGCACATGGCGGCGATTCCGTAGAAATTACAGGGGATGGCGAATTAAAAGTAAATGGAAGCATAGTAATAGAAACGAATGTATTTTATAAAACTTATCCATATGACAAAAAGAAAGTGAACTATCCTCTTTCGCTAAAGAAAGACGAAGTATTTCTTCTGTGCGATTACAGGGAGGGGGGAAGAGACAGCCGCTATTTTGGGGCGGTTTCTAAAAAAGAAATCAAAGGAAAAGTCATCACGATTTTAAGACGTTCTGATTTATAGAATCTATAAAAAACAGTAGAGAATATAAAGAAATATACAAATGCCGAAAAAAGAAAGGTATCTCGTGCTTTTGGAAAAAGCAACTTTCCCCGCTAAAATCCAAAAGCACTTGATATAGCGGAAGGCAGATGTCTTCCGCTGATAGATAGTTAGCTGACAGTAAATGATCTTAACGAAGAAAGAGAGGCAATTTGTTATGAGAGCGGACAAAAAGAAATTTTCGACACGGTTGATGGCGGCGCTGATGGCAGGAACATTGGCGGCAGGTATGATGGGGATGAATGTGAGCGCGGCCGTTGTTCACAGTGGAAATCCGATTACAACGATTCCTGTAACTAAAAATGTATTGACAGATGGAAATACGATGGCACCAAATACTACATTTGAGTTTGAGGTTGCTGTTGCTGATGCAGGAACATTTAATGATGGGAATAAAGATCAGGTAGTTTATGAGGGTATAGCTGGAGGATTAACAGCAGAAACAGGAGCAGCCTTTACGCCGGGAGGAAAAGGAAGTGCAGCAGAAACTTATACAGCAGAAGGATCTTTAAAAACAGATGCTGCTGTATTTAAAAGACCGGGCGTTTATCATTATACAGTAACAGAGAAGGCAAATAATTATGAAGGTGTAACAACAGATACAACTTCCTACGATGTATATGTATATGTGTATAATAGAACAGATGGACTTTATGTGGGAAATGTTGTTTCAGCTAAAAATGGCGGTAAGGCAGATCTGATTTTTAACAATGATTATGGTCAGGACGAAAACAAAGATACTACACATGATGTAGAGATTAAAAAAGTAATTACAGGTAATCAGGCTGTAGAAAGTGATACATTCCAGTTGGTTGTAACAGTAACTGGAACTGCAGGAGAAAAATATAAAGTAACACTTGATAATGCAGAGCAGAACCCTCTTACAAGTGGAGAAAAGGCTACATATACAGTTACAAATAATACAGAAATTCATATCTATGGTTTAACAGAAGGCGACAAGGTTCAAGCAGTAGAGGAAGCGAATACTCAGGGATATCAAGCTACTTATACAACTGGTTTATCAGAAGGAACATTAACAATTTCCAGTGATGGTAGTGAGGCCACAGTAACAAATACTAAAAATTCCACAAGCCCAACAGGTGTTATTCTCAACTACGGTCCATACATCCTTATGATTGCTCTTGCAGGTTCTATGGCAGCATTCTTCTTTTTCAAAAGAAATCGCAAAGAGGCATAAAAAATCCATAAACATAAAGAATGAATAAGGAGGGGAAGGGTACGGATGAAAATCGCAGTTCGTATTGCACAGGCAGGCAATCAGATTCTAAATATCATCGTAATGGGAATTATTTTATTCTTATTCCTGTATGGCGGGTATTCTTTATGGGATACTTATATGAGTGCAAAGAGTGCATTTTTATCCGATGATTTGCTTTCCTATAAACCACAGCCGGGGGAGGGGGCAAATCCTTCCCTGGAAGATTTGATGGCAATTAACAAAGATGTGGCAGGATGGATTACAATAGATGATACCCATATTGATTATCCGGTTGTACAGGGAAAAGATGATATGGAGTATATCAATAAAGATGTATATGGAGAATTTTCTTTATCAGGTTCTATTTTTTTATCCTGCATGAATAAAAAAGATTTTTCCGACAATTATAATCTGGTATATGGACACCACATGGCAAATGGGGGAATGTTCGGAGATGTGGTATCTTTCACGGAAAAAAGTTATTTTGACAAACATAAAACAGGAGAGCTGTATTTGCCAGATAAAACGATGCATATTGATCTGTTTGCCTGTATGAAAACTTCAGCATCCGATTCTAAAGTTTATAACCCACAAAATATATCGAAAACTTCGGAATCTTTTAAAAGTTTTCTTGACTATGTCAGGGAAGCTGCCATCTGTTATCGAGATAGCGGAAGGCAGGATACTGGACAGATTATTGGGTTATCGACCTGTTCGGAAGCAGTAACGAATGGAAGGGTAATACTTTTTGGAAGGTTGAGCGAGATAACAAAAAGCAATCAAAAGCAAAAGAAAGCAGAGTAAGGGAGGTGCTTTCAGGACAAATGAAACGAAGTAAAATAAAAGGAAAATGGATATGGGGAGTGCTTTCCACAACCCTGGCAATTATTTTCCTTTTTTCGGTAAAAATGATAGCAGTTTATGCAGCAGAAGGGGAGCGGGAGTGTACAATTGCGATTCCGGTTTCTGTAGAAATGAAAGGAAATGCAGGAAATATAAAGTCAGAAGTTTTTGAGTATGCTTTAGAACCTGCCGATGAAAACAGTTCTACAGAAGCGGTATTTAGCGAAGTGGAGGTGACGCAGGAAGGAATCACAAAAGGCAGCTTTAAGGAAATGCGTTATACGAGACCTGGAGACTATAAATATACGGTATATCAATTAAAAGGCGAGAGTAAAGATGTCATTTATGATGGTTCAGTATATGAAGTTACCGTTCGCGTTGTAAATACGCAGGAGGGCGGCCTTGCTGCAGAAGTCTGGGCAGTAAAAGACCAGTCCGACCAGAAAACTGATGAAATAAAGTTTATAAATCAGTATAAAGAAACAACAACGGCAACGACAGAAGCCATAAATAATACGATTCATCATACTACAACGAACACAATCACAGAGTCCTCTATAGGAACATCTTCTCCCAAAACAGGAGATAAAAGTAATGTGATGTTGTGGGGTGGAATTGCCATTTTATCAGGTTTATGTGTATTCTTTTTTCTATTTGCAGGAAAAAGAAGAAAGACAGAAGAATGAGAAACATCAAAATAGCCTTTAAATCAAAAATAGAAAAAACAATTAAAATCAATAGATAACTAAAATAAACTGTAAATAAAAACAGAAAAATAAAAAAGTAGAAATTCTGTAAGTGTTTTGGACAACAGTAGTGCGAAACATTTACGGAATTTTTTTAGTCAATCAAATTTAATTATCTATTGAAAAAAAATTTTCTCAGATATTATTTTACGATAAATGCTTTTGTACTTGATTTTGTGAGTACATAAATAGAAAAGGAGAGAAAAATGAGGAACGACATGAGAAACATTTACCACAAAAAACAGATAAACCTAATCATAATGGCAGTTCTTAGTTTAATGGTATTGTTTTTTGTGCCACAAAATGCACAGGCAGCAACAGTGAAGCGTCCTTCACAGGTCAAGAATCTTACAGTAAAGCTTACCGCAAAAAACAAGGCCAAACTCACATGGAAAAGGGCTGCAAGGATTTAAGGATTTTTATTATACAGGGAAATATAATTAAAAAGTTTGATACGGAATATGGTTTTGCAGATGTAAAACTTAGCAAGTAGAATAACAAGACCTGGAGTGTTTTGCAATATGCGTCAGTGCTAGAGTGTGTTTGAAAAATCATTCCCGTAGTCTGCAAATTGTAATGCACATCTTACAGAAAGTCCGATAAATTCTGGAAAATAAAAGTACAGTAATAAAATATCCCTTGACATTTTTCACAGAAAGTATATAATAGTGATACTACGGTTCAAAGAACCCTCATGGGGGCTTGTACTGGTTTCGACGGGGATTTTGAACGTGGGGCAGCCATCCGTGGTCCGGGACCACGTTAAAACTCGGAACTAAATATAAACGCTGAAGATAATTTAGCATACGCTGCCTAGTTGCAGCTGTCGGCCTTAGTATCCCCACAGACTGAGAGTCCGGCACCGATTATGTGGGACACTCGTATTCCAAAGCTTTGCGGAGTATGAAGTAACATGAAGCTACTGAAATCTGGAGTTTGTCTTTAGACGCCAGACAGAGGGAATGTCAAAATAGAGACTGTGATGGGAGATACCGTACGGAATAGGTTTTCGGACAGGGGTTCGATTCCCCTCAGGTCCATAAGACGACCCTTGAAATATGGCTTATTTAAGCCGTATTTCGAGGGTTTCTTTAGTTAGCATCATAAAAACAGTTTTTTTATTACATATTATTTGTTGGAGAATGAGATATGGTTGATTATCATTCTTTAAAGTCATACATTTCCGAATAGCGAAATCTTTTCATTTGGATTATAATACTTTTCCTCTTTCGTCACTTTTGACAAACTACCTCCCCTATTGTAGAATAGAGCAGAATGTGAAAAAAGAGGGAAGAAGGAAAATAGCGATGAATGCAAAAGTAAAAGGAACCGCATTTGCTCTTTTTGGTGGAGCGTGCTGGGGATTATCGAGTGTAGTGGGAAAGCTCCTCTTCGATATGAGAGGAATGAACGCAGAGTGGCTTGTCACAGCAAGGCTTGTTTTTGGTGGATTTATCATGCTCTGCTTTGCGGCCTTTCAGAAAAAAGGTGAAATTTTTAAAATATGGAAAGAAAAGAAAACGGCATTTAGCATGATTTTATTTGCAGCATTGGGAATGCTGGCATGTCAGCTTACATACTTTTTATGTGTGCAGTATTCGAACCCGGCGACAGCGACAGTGCTTCAGTACACCTCGCCGGTTATGATTATGCTGTTATGCCTTTTCCTTGATAGAAAACTGCCAAGAATTATTGATATTATCGTGCTGATTGCAGTAGTTGTGGGGGTATTTTTAATGTCTACACATGGAAATATTCACAGCCTTGCAATTTCGCAAAAAGCTTTAATTTTAGGAATTACAACAGCTATTACCGTTGTATTTTATACGGTTTGGCCAGTACGTCTGTTAAGGGAGTATGGCTCAACGCTTGTTATTGGCTGGGGAATGTTTATCGGCGGAATTATGCTGATGCCATTTTCAAAATTCTGGGCACCTCCGGGAAGATGGGACTGGGTTACCATAACCTTAGTGGCAATTGTAGTTGTATTCGGAACGATTGTTTCTTTTAGCTGTTATTTAAAAGGCGTGATGTATTTGGGACCGGTAAAGAGTAGTCTGTTTGCCTGCATGGAGCCGCTTGTTTCTACGATTCTTACAATATTTTTATTACATCAGGCATTTGTGGCGGCAGATATTGTAGGAATTGCACTGATTATTGTCAGCGTTACTTCTTTGGCAGTGAATGATGTTATAAAAGAGGCCAGGGAAAAGGAAAAATAAAAATTTTAAAGTAAGAAAAACTTATTCTATAGATAAAAGTAATTTTCTTAAAAAGCTCAATTATGGATTAAAGATACAAAGTAAATAAGATTATATTTTTGGGTATGAAGATCAAGTACAGGAAAAGGAGCTGCAAAAATTTTTAGGTCTGGATTTTTCCATGCATGAGGAGGAACAGGGCAAGAAACTTGTGAAGGTGGATAGATTTTTTGCAAGCAGCCAGACCTGTTCTGTTTGTGGTTACAAAAATGCAAAAATGAAAAATCTTGCGTTAAGAGAGTGGGATTGTCCGCAGTGCGGGACCCATCATGACAGAGATGTAAATGCGTATGTGAGAAAAAATGCAGGATTACAAACGGCGGATATATGGTATAATAAAGAAGATTTCGTAAAAGAAATTATAGAGCAACGTAACAAGAACCCAGAGCGTGTTTAATAAGTTCTAAAAATTAAGGTTGTATGCTCTAATATATCAGGCAGTTATAAATGAATTGAGATATCAGAAAGCGTATATTCTGATATTTTAAGCCAGAGATACTTATCGAAAGGAGGAGGAAAATGGCAATTGTAAAAGTAACAGAAAGTAATTTTGAGCAGGAAGTATTACAGGCAGAGGGAAAAGTTCTCGTAGATTTCTGGGCAGTCTGGTGTGGACCATGCCAGGTGTTATCTCCAATCGTGGATGAAGTAGCTGCAGAAGCGGGAAATGTAAAAGTTGGAAAGGTTAATGTAGATGAAGAACCAGCACTTGCTGCAAAGTTCGGCGTTATGAGCATTCCAACACTACTCGTATTTGAGAATGGAAAAGTTGTAAAACAGTCCATTGGCTATATTGAAAAAGATGAGGTTATGGCTCTTATTCAGTAGGGCAAAGCAGAGCATATCTAAGATAGAATAAATAAGCTGTTGTCAGAGAAAACTGATGACAGCTTTTTGTCATTTGCTGCATATTTTGTTATATAATGCAGCAATCTCATGTTTTTTGAGGAGTAAAAATGAAAAATACAAAAGTCTATTTAATGAGTACGGAAAATGTAAAAGATCCCAGAACTTTTGCATTGTGGAAAGAATTTCTTCCTAAAGAACATTGGGAGAAAACAGTGCGCCCACTAAAAGAAGAAGATAGAAAAACGGAGCTTGCTGCATGGTTTTTATTATATCAGGCACTAAGAGAGTGGGGGATTTCAGAAGAAAAAATCAATGCAGACGGTGCGTATTATTATGGAGAACATGGCAAACCGATGCGAAGAAATGAAGAAATCTGTTTTAATCTTTCTCATTCTGGGAAATATGTACTGTGTGCAGTATCAGAAATGGAAATTGGCTGTGATATTGAAAAGATAAAGGAAGTAAAGTGGAAGCTTGCGAAAAGATTTTTTTCGGAAAAAGAGTATGATTTTTTGGTGAGGCTGGGGAGACAAGAAAAATTAATGAAACAAGGGGAAACAGTCAAATCTGGAAAGACAGATAAGCAAGAGAAAGTAGGTAAACAACAAAATATAAATAGACAGAAAGAAAAAGGAAAAATCAAGGAAAATGCATATACAGTTGAAGAAGCTTTTACTCGTTTTTGGGTATTGAGAGAGAGCTATGTAAAAAAAACAGGGGAAGGACTTGGAGCTGCTTTGACTGGATTGGATTTCTCGGATATTTTAGGTCAAAAGAATTCCAAAGGAAAAAAGAACGGAGAGTTTTTGGAGGAAACTTTTTTTGAAATGGAATATGATGGATACCGGATAGCGATTTGTGGGGAAAAAGATAGTAAACCGGAATTTGTCGTGTATCGTGGGACTATTGACAATTGTTTTCTTTAATAATATAATTTTTAAGATAAGTTATTCTCTGTTTTTATACAGAAAGGTAATTTAATTGAAGCCAGGTTAGGAGTGGAAAAATGGCAGTAGAAGGAACAAAAATCAGAGAGATGATGGAAGGAAAAACTCTCGAAAAAGATAACATAAAGAAGATGTATGATATGGTGCAGAATGCATCAGAACCAGAAGATAAGAAAAAGGTTATGAAACATTCTGTTTTTTTTATTGGACAGCTTCCTTTAAAAGAGAATCATATTGTTGATCTTGAACAGACGAGAAGAATTGTGAATGGTAGTGTTCCATTTTCAGAAGTGGATACTTACATGGATTATTTGCTGAAAGGGCTATCTACACAGAAGCTTCTTTTAGAGAAAGAAGATGGTTCCTATGAAGTGAATACAAAATATGAGAAGTCTGTAATCAAGGTTCGTAAGATTGCCAGAGCATTTCAGCTTGAGAAGGAAAAAGCATTAGAGGCAGGAATTCCAAAAGCAAAAAAGATGTATCAGATGGGAACAAAATACTATCATTCCGGTCAGTACGAGGAGGCAGCGGCCTGCTTTATGAATGCGGCGGAATTAGCAGAGTACCGCATGGCATACTATAGCCTTGCCTTGATGTATTTTAAGGGACAGGGTGTAGATCAGTCTTTTGAAGAAGCACTCTATTATGCAAGGAAGGCCCTTGTAAAAGGAGCTGTTATCGCTCAGGAATTAGAGCAGGAGATTTTAGAAGCAATGAATGCTTAAAAGAAAGGATATATTTTTATTATGAAAAAGTTTGCAACAATTGCACTTGCAGTCGTTTTGTCAATGGGTATCCTGACAGGATGCGGCAGTAGTAAAAAGGCGGCAGAAGCAACAACAGAAGTAAAGGAAGAAACTGTAGATTATGGACAGGGACTTAATGAAGATGGAACATTAGAAGGAGTAAAAGCAACGGATTATGTGACGGTATGTGATTATTCTGCTTTAAAGATTCCCAAAAAGGAAGTAAAGGTATCAGACAGTGATGTACAGACAGAGATTGATACCATCTTATCCAGCTATAATCAGGTAACAGATCGTAAAGTCAAAAAAGGAGATACGGTTAATATTGATTATAAAGGAATGGTTGATGGTAAAGAATTTGATGGTGGAACAGCCAGCGGTGCCAGCCTCAAAATTGGTTCAGGAACTTTTATTGATGGTTTTGAAGATCAGTTAATTGGTAAAATGCCAGGCGAGACGGTTCAGGTAAAAGTAACTTTTCCAAAAGATTATCAGGGGAAAGAGGTTGCCGGAAAGGATGCTGTATTTGAAACAACAATCAACTATATTGATGAGACACCAAAGCTTACAGATAAGTTTGTAAAAGAAAAGTTATCTGACAGGTATGGTTATACAACTGTAAAAGAGATGAAAAAGACAATCAGAGATGAGATTTTCAAGACGAACAAAACAGATTATATCTGGAATCATATGATTGAAAAGAGTAAATTCAAAGAAATTCCAGACGAACTTATCAATGACAGAGTTGATGTTTTAGTTAATGGATTAAAAGCACAGTTAAAAGCTTCAAACTATACGTTAAAAGATTATCTTTCTGCATATGGAATTGAAGATGAGACCACATTAAGAGACCAGTATAAGAGCAGCTGTGAAAGCACGGTAAAAGTATTCCTTATTGCAGATGCTATCGCAGCAGATAAAAAGATTTCGGTAACAGATGAAGACGTAAAAGCGTACTTCAATGGGGAAGATACTGCACAATATGAAAAGCAGTATTCCAAAGCATATATTAACCGAATAGTGCTGAATAATCTTGTGATACAGGAAATCGAGAAAAATGTAACAGTGAAATAGAAATTTTTCTCCCACAGCCAAAGCACAGCCCCCGAAGAGAGTCTAACCCCTATATTTGTGACTTTAGTCGCAGCGGTTTGAATGCTCGCTTTAAGCGCTCACATCCAAACCTTGCTCCGAGGCCACAAATATAGGGGTTAGACTCTCTTCGGGGGCGTCTTTTTGCCTGCGGCAAATTTCTATTTATCAATTACCTTATAGTGGTCGAAGCACAGGGATTCATCATAATATATTTTATCTTTGGCTGTGATTTTTGCCTGACCGTTTTGGACATCAATGATTGTTACGGCACAGTTGTAAGGTACATGTTCCTGCCAGAAGCTATCCCGGTTTTCGTATAAAGGATTTAACATAGCGCGCAGAGCACAGCCATGTGTGGCAATGAGGATAGTTTTATCCTGGTAATCTGGATTTGCAATTAATTCATTAAAGAAATCAACAGTTCTTTCCATCACATCAGCAACACTTTCTCCATCGGGTGAACCCTGATAATGAAAGGCATCTGTATAGAATATATTATAATTAGGATCAGGAACTTCAAAATTATTTTCGAGACAGCCAAGCCCCTCCCAGCAGCCCCAGTTAAATTCCATGATGCGGCGGTCTTCTATAATAGGAATTTTACGTCCAAAATTTTTCTCAGAAGCAGCAACAGTAAGTTCTCCTGTTTCTCTTGCTCTTTTTAAAGGACTTGTAATAACAAGGTCAAAAGGAATCTCTTTTAGTGCTTCTCCGGTGATAATTGCAAGGTCTTTTCCATTCTGGTTTAACGGTTCATCTGTCCATCCCTGCAAGCGGCCTAAAGCATTTAGCTTTGTTTCTCCATGACGTATAATATAAAGCTTCATATGTAAAATTCTCCTTTTTAACACACTGGATAATAAATACAAACTAACACAGAAAATATTATAACAACAATCAGAAGGTATATCAAGGGATTCTGATTTGTAAGGCTGCGGAGCAGACGAACTCCTGAAGCTAAATTGGTATGCTCCCTTTTAGGTAGACAGTTAAAAAAATAAAACTGTTTATCTGAAAGGGGGCATTTTTTATGGATAAGATTTCTCCAGAAGAAAAAATACAATGGATGAAAAAAATTCTTCAG